>OHFA01000223.1_pt1 | contig 38339 bp, 38 predicted proteins | sample 1567501 | NCBI WGS metagenome assembly OHFA01 (sample SAMEA3879593, study PRJEB24766) | human gut metagenome | biome: human-associated habitat; feature: feces | place: USA | collected 1985/1987 | reverse complement strand
CCCCGCCGGTGACGAGGTGTATTTCCGCTTCGCCTTCGACCCGGTCTTCGCCGACCGAGTTCTGGCGCACCAGTATGCCGTCCGAGCCGAGGTAGAGGGGCGATACGGCGGTCTTTTCCGTGAGGATCAGCTCGGCTTCGCGGTAGATTCCCCCGTAAAGGTTCATGTCCGTCGAGGTGGGAAGCACGTCGTCGCAGTAGTTGTTGCTGACCACGACCAGCAGCGCATTGTCGGAACCGAACCGTATCTTGTCGGTGATTTCGAGCGCAAAAGCCGTACCTCCGCCCTTGTGCCCGCCGACATAATAGCCGTTGACGAAGACGTCGGCCACGCTTTGCACGCCGTAGAATTTCACGAATAACCGTTTGGTCGCCCATTCGGCCGGGATATACATGTTGTTCTGGTAGTTTGCCGTTGTCTCGAGGAAATATCCGGTGCCGCCCGTGTCGGTATTCCAGGTGTGGGGCAGCGTAACATGCCGGGCATTGTCGCTGCTGTTCTCCGACTTGAAGAAGAAACGCCATCCCTCGTTCAGGGGGAATACCTCGCGGGCCTGTGCGGAGGCGCAGGCGGCGAGGAGCATGAGTGTCGCTATGTATCGTTTCATTGTCGCGGATGGTTTTGGTGTCTTGTTGCAAAGATAATACAACGCCGGCTCAAAATCAAATTTTCCGTTGCGGGCGCCGTTTCCGTGCGGGGGGGGCATCCGCGGTTGGCTGTCCGGCGTTGCGCGGGACGAATGCCTGCCGGGGGCCTGTGTCCGTGTATTTCGCCGCTGGATGGTTGTATGCCGCAGCGGGCCGGCTGGGCCGGGCGCATGGATGGAGCGGGCCCGGGCGAGAGCCGTGTGGCGTGTGTGGCGTGTCGCGGGCGATGCCGGAAAGAGGAGTTCCGGAAGAGTTCCGGGGAACTTCCGGGCATAAAAAAAGCGGCAGACCGCGCCTCTTCGGTCTGCCGCAGGCAGGAGTTTTACTTGAAAGTGGGAGTTGTTACCAAAAAACTATTGGGATGTGCGACCCCTGCTTTGGGGAACTGGTTTCCCGCATCCCCGGCACCGTCCCGAAGGACGGCGCCGGATATTGCGGAAAGGGAAGCTAAACTTATTCGGTTACGGGGGTCAACTTGAACTCGAAGACCGAGCTTTCGTTGTATCCGTAGTTGCCCGTTACGGCGATCTTTGCCTTGACGGTGAAGGTCTTCACAAAGGTCTGGGCCGTGTTGTCGTTGACGATGAACTTGTAGCCGTCGGTGAACCGGTAATCCAGTACCGAAGTGCCGTCTTCGCAAGCGACCGATGCGATCGACCACGTAGCGTTCAGGTTGTAGGTATTGCTGATCGAAGCCCAGTTCATGACACCGATCCACTGGTTCGTTACCACGCCGCCTTCCGTTGCCGAGAACAACTCGTTGTTTTCGAAGTCATACAGCTGGGCATAGTCGTAGAGGTTGATCTCCTTGCGTACGTTGGCCGGAACCTCGATCGAAACATTCTCAGCTACGGTCGGAACGGCGGTGATCGGTTTCTTGACCGCTACCTTGAAGTCGCGAACCTCGACCTTGCTGTCGTTTGCATCGTACAGCGTCGTGGTGATGGTGATGTCGTCTGCCGGGTAGGCGCTGTTCCAGTTCAGCGTCTTGCCGTCCGCCGCGATGGCCGGGCACTGGCCTGCCACCATGCTCTGCGGGATGTTCACGGCATACGTAACCGTTGCACCTACATCGGCGGGCTGTGCATAGAGGGCCAGCGTCAGGTCTACGTTATTGTACTTGAAGGTACTGTTCCTGTAGGTGAGACGTCCTGTCGAGAAATCGAGTACGCCTTCGAGCGTTACCACGCCGTTCAGCAGGCGTGCGCCTTCCTGGAGCTTGACCGTGGGCTTGGTTACCGTGAAGTCGCCGACCACCTTGATCTTGGGCCCGTAGGGAACCTCGATCGTCTGGTTCGCATTCATCGAGAAGCCGATAGCACCCGTCGAGAAGTCCATGTTGCTCAGTGTTACACCGAAATGCGGGTTGGAACTGGCTATACCGTTGAAGAATTGAATAGTCCGGTCTGTCCTGCCTGCATTGGGGGTCAGCGTCGAGGTGAAAGTCTCAGCGGCTGCCTTGCTAACGAATTTCCATACATTGGAATAAGTACCATCGAAATGCTTGCGTAGGTCAGCAGAGCTGTAAACGCCTTTACCCCCAGCATTCCCTGAGATATGCTCATATGTGTAGACATTCTGTTCCGTCAGGATGGGCTTCAGCGTCTTCGAAATATCGAGCGTCTGCGCCGTCGGGCCGTTCACGGTGATCTCGGCCGTGACCTTGATCTGGTCGCCCGCCAGAATGTCGATCGTCTTGCTTACCTTGATCGTCCGGACGCCTTCGCTGTAGGAGTAACCCGAAACCTGGAACTGAATCCACTGCGAGTCGGGATCGTCGTGCGGGAGCGAGGAGCGTACTGCGGATACCTTGATACCTGCATCCAGGCCCGAAGCTTCCTCTACGACCCATTCGATCGGGTTCTCCAGATAGCCTGCGATGTCGTTGAACTGCTCTGCGGTGAGTGCGGGAGCGCCGCCGGTAGCCGCGAAGCGGCCTTCGCTGGTCGTGTATACGACGTTCGAGAAGTCGCCGTCAGCGTTCGTATTCCACTTAGTATACTGCCAATCGAACGAAGTCGGAGCCACGGCATAGTCGCCCAGCATTTCGCGGGTGTAAGTGATAACGGCAACGTACTGATCGAGGGTTACGATCTTGTTGTTTACAGTCATGGTCATATCGCCCCTGTCGGTAACCGTACCGCCGATATTGCGGGTATTGGGCGTTTTAACCGTAACAGTCTCCTTCGTCACGCGGTTGCCCGCTACGTTGTAGGATTGTGCCAAAGCCGGCGAGAAGGTGAAGTCGCTCGCGGTGATACCATTCGTGGAAACTGCAGCCGCACGCGATACGTTGGCGGCAACCTCGTCGCCGTCCTTCATGAATTTCGGCAGAATGTCCCAATCGTACTTCTTGGCAGCGTCGGCTACCGGGATCAGCGTACCGTCGAAGTCTTCGAACACGACTACATATTCGCCCATCATCTTGAGGGGGGTCTTGTCGTTGTAGAACTTCGAATATTTTACCGTGTTGTACTCCAGGGCGCTCAGCGGCTGGTAGCCTTCGCCTTCGGGTTTGGCGACGATGAATTGGTCGGTGAGGTTTTCGCCGTCGGGTACGACTGCGTAGTATTTCGAAATGAACTCGATACCCTGCATACCTTCGCTGGCGCTGGTCTGTACGATTTTCAGGGCGATGGCGAGCACTTTTTCCTCTTCGAGCTGCTGCTTGTAGTAGTCCGTGTTGATCAGCATGCGGAACTGGCCTTTGGCCGCGCTTACCAACTCTACCTTTTCGATGTTGGTGTACTGGGCGCGCGTATTGGACGGGTTTATCTCTTCCTCGCAGAAATCAAGCGATACCGTACCGTTGGCATAACCCGTGACGATGCCGCCGGCGAGTTTAGCAGGGGTAACCTGGAAGGTGATCCACTTTTTGGGGTTGGTGTTCACGTCGATAGGCTCGCCGTTGTCGGGCAAGATATAATCGTTGCCCAACTGGATCATGTTCTCCGCCATCTCATCCCATAAGCACGAGGGAACGAGTTCCAGCGACTGGATACGGTCGGCGAGTTCGCCTACCTGGCCTTCGAGTGCTCCGATACGCGCTTCGTGGGCGTCGATCTGATCCTGGAGGTTCTGTTTGAGGGCGTCGAGTTTCGATTTCAGCTCCGTGCCGATGATGCCGTCTTCGGCCAGCGCCGAGGTGATGATGCCGTTCACGCCGGCGAGGAATTCATCACAGTTCGCGTTGTAGGTGGCTTTCACCTCTGCGAGTGTCGTTTTGGCGTCGATGGCGCTCTGCAGGCGCTGCTCGAGCAGGGCCAGCGTACCGCCGTCCTTGGTCATCTCCTCCATCCATGCGTTGAGTGTGTCGATCTCGGCTTCGGCGGCGTCTGCACGGCCTTCGATGCTGGTCTTGAACTCGCCGTAGGCCGTGAGGAACGCCTCGTAGGTGCTCTTCAGCAGGTAGTTGTCGAGCATAGCTACAACGTCTGCCTTGGCAGCGTCGATGTAACCCTTGATCGTCTGGCCCTCGGGGAACCCGGCGCAGAGGGCCTGCAATACCGAGATAGCCTGGGCGTTGGCCTGAAGCGACTGGTTGGTTGCCTGCGTGAAAGCATCGTATTCCGACTGATCCACCTTGCCGGCGATCTGGGTCTTCATCGTTTCGATCTGGCTCTTGATGGCGTCGATCGCTTCGTTGCAGGCCGTGATCTTAGTGTCCAGCGCGGCGATCTCGCCGGCGAACTTGGCATCCAGTGCGGCCAGTTTCTGGTCGATGACCGTCTTGGTGTAGTAGTTGGCTGCCAGATCGTCGGCGACCTTCTTGATTTCGGCTTTGAGGTCGGTGTTGTAACCTTCGACTTTCGAACCCAGGGCGTTCAGGTCGCCGGTGAGTTTTGTGATGTCTGCTTCGTGGGTGCTCTTCAGCGCAGCGATCGACGTTTCGAGCGCACTCTTGGCTGCCGTCAGATCCGAAGCCTGCTTCTCCAGGGCGGTTTTTAATTCTGCGTCAGCTGCTTTATAGGCGGTTTCAAGCGAAGCGATCGACGAGTTGATGGCGGCAATCTGCTGCTCTAAAGTAGCGAGTTTTCCCGTTTCCAACTGGTCGAGGCGATCGTTCACTTTGTCGATGTCGTCGTCGTAGTCCTTACAACCGACACCGGCTAACATTGTTCCCGTGAGTACCTCATTATTACGATTCTTAATCTTTCCCCGCCATTATAAAATACTCCAGGACTTCTCCTAGGTACAAAGCTAATAGCGTCAGCCTTGACAGAGCTTTCTTCGGTGCACTTCTTTGAAAAAATTAACCCCAGCAATTGTGACTACTCCGAAACAGAACCTCGTTACACTGTGGATTATGAATACTAACTTCAGCAATGTCGGCGGCCACCCGACGTTCTAACCCAAACAGTGACGGCCCTGAAGCAACGCTTCAGGGTCGTCGTCGTTTAGGATATTCTTCTTCGGGGATGCTAAAATGCAAGTTGTGGCAGTTCAGTGTTGCCATTTTTACGTTTATATTGTGCAAGATATTGATTATCTGTAATCTGTCCAATATCTATCTTGCGATAGAAACGGACTGTGCTACCATGCTTCCATTTTTTTTATAATATGTTGTATTTTAGTTGTTTTTGTGTTTATTTTTTGCGAAAGTATAGTGCTGACTTAGTCTGATGTTTTTTTGTATAAAATTTTGCGATCTGCATGTTTTGGGGAAATAAAAAGTGTAAGCAGCCTGTCGGTTGTTTTGTCAGTTCGCTGCAACAGTACCTTGCATATGGTTTGGATCGCAGGCTGCGGCCCACGAAGCTGGCTTAATTTGATGTGCTGAGCATTCTCTTTGTCCCATGAGATATCATAGCGAGTCAGCATTAAGTTGTGATGATACATAGAAATACAGATTTCCTGCCGGGAAAGCAAGGCTACCACCCCGCAATATTTCCTTTCCGTCGCCGGTCGAAGCCCCCGTTGCCGTTCACACCGCGTTTATCCTCGCTTGAAATGATTCCCCGGTACAGTTTTAGCATTATGCATTTCGGATAATAAAGCCGAGGCAATAACTCTTTCAGAGTATGTTAGACCGGAGATGTTACTTCTCACAGCTCATGTCCCTCTTGTAACGCATATCGATCCGCTCCTACAAAGCAGGAGAGAACGTAAAGCGCACCAACTTGCCGGTCGGGACAACGATTGATTTATGCCGGTAAGCCTTACGCTCACGGAAATCTTGCAAACGGAACGATCCCAACGAGGATATGGTGACTTTCTGACCATCAAGGATCGAGGCCACTATGCAATCAAACAGAGCGTTGACAATCGGAACAACTTCGCGCATAGGTCGCTCTAACATTTTGGAAACTTGACGGATCAGCGCATATTTATTCATAACCGACGATATTACTTGCTACATGTAATTCTATGAGATAGGGCTACGCGTATAGCCCTATCTTGTACGTTATATCCTGGAACCGTTGGTGGTGCTACATAATCGGTAAGCATTGTAGACATATATGAAACTGCCCGCCATGCTTTATCGATAGTAGCCTACTGTAAAATGATGCTGTATCAGAATATGAATATTTCAATGCGCTATTCTGGTTTGCCAGAGAAAGTTTTCCATGCAACCGAGGCTATGACCGCACCTACAAAAGGTCCAATAATGAATACCCAAAGCTGCTGGAGCGCTGCGCCGCCTTCAAAAAGAGCCGGAGCGATCGAACGGGCCGGATTGACCGACGTTCCCGTGATCGGAATGCAAACGATATGCACCAATACCAGCGTAAGTCCGATAGCCAGACCTGCTAAGTTCCCGGCACCGTGCTGCGGGTCTGTGGCACATAGAGCTACGAAAACGAAGATGAAAGAGAATGCCATCTCAGCGATCAATGCCGGGAGCAGATTCCCTGCAGCATAGCTGTTGGCACCGGTTGCCGTAGCGCCGAGCGGAAGGTCGCCGCCATGCACGAGGAGCCAAATAATCGCCGAACCGGTAATAGCTCCTACAACCTGTGCGCTCATGTAAGCTACGGCTTCCGAGCCTTTCATACGGCCACAGAGCCATACGCCCAACGTAATGGCCGGATTGATATGGCAACCCGATACGGAACCGATGGCATAGGCCATGGCCACGACCGATAATCCGAACGCAAAAGCGATCGTCAATGTGGCGGCGACACTCGTGGCCCCACCGTTCATTACGGCTGCTCCGCAGCCCATAAGCACCAGCACCATCGTGCCGACACCTTCAGCAAGCAATTTTTTCTTCATAATTATATTATTGATATGCAACAAATAAAAGTCCTAGTATTCCAAGAGCCCCTAATGCAATTATACAAAAGGAAGCGATGAGGATCGCAGCTATCCGGCTTTGTTTTTGTGCCAGAATATAGTCTTCCCGACTGTCTTGGGGGAACAAATCTTCTGAACTTATCTTTTTCATATTGTTTCGTATATAAAAGTAGATTATTAGGTCAACGATAAAAAATAAGGCCCCTATTCGCTACGCCTTCCTTGTGACGACAAAGAACCTTCGACAAATAGAGAGCCCGTGTGATCACTCGTCCGTGAGGTTTTGCGGAAGAACAATCATTTTTGATTGGCAGCCAGGCCCCGTCATCTGCCGATAAAGACTGCGAACTCCCGGTCATGGCAATCGTACAGGCGAAGCGTATCCGCATGAATGCAATATGATTTCACGCTGTCGAGCATCCGAAGGTAACGGTCTTCGGAGTCGAGTCTTGGACAGAACATCTGTGTACGCCCCTGTACGCGGATCGACAACATATTCAAATCACACCTATATTCACCGAAGAAACGGTTACCAGCACCACTGCCGGCCACGAGATTCGCCGAATCCGACAATACGAGGGTAAAGGCCGCACTGTCGGCTCCAAGCATTTCCCGCGTCTTACCGCCCATCTCCCGGAGATACCATTGGGTGCCGGCAAGCGGCAGTGAAGTGCCTCGAGATGTCGCGGGCGCATCCGCGCTCGACAACTTGCGACCTTCAATACGGGAAACAAATAAAAGCCCGGTATGGACAACTAAAAAACCGCCACAAATCAGTAGAGATATGAAGAATTTTTCACCATTATCATAGATCCATCCAATCAACACCTGATATTTGCATATCAAAATGCGTAAAAGAAGCCAAATCTCAGGTCTGACGATTTCAGGTCGAAGCCGAAGCCATCTCCGCCGCCATTGTAGTAATTATGCTTGTAACCCAAGAATCCGATGGTCGTCAGCAGGCTAAAGCGATCCGAGATCTTGAAGGCTACCCCCGGCGTAAAACCGACTTTGACACCGTCACTGTCACCAACGGCAACGCCCAGTCCGCCGTCCACGAAGAGTGTGAACGATCCTTTGTTGAAATATTTGTACCGGGCGTAGGGTTCGATAACGAAGACATTGGCGCTCGTGCCGCCGACTTTCGCGTAGTCGAAGCCGAGAACACCGGCCACGCTCCACTTCGAATTGATATCGTAGCCGAATTCCGGAGCCAGTGCGAAACTGTTCGACGACACGCCGTCGACCTTGTTATGCCAGTAGCCGATACGTCCGCCGAGCCACCAGCCGCTGTCTTGAGCTGAAACTTTTGGTGCAGATGCAAAACTCGCGGCAAAAACAAGCAGTAAAAAAATGATCTTTTTCATGATATTCAACTATTTTTCATTAGACATAATCAGATACAAAGGGCTCCGACTGGACATGACCGGCCGGAGCCCTGTCACCCCAAAGATTCTCTCCCGTTATTCCATGATGATCACCGTGCGGTTCAGTTCCGGTTCGGGGAAGCGGTTGTTGCGATCGCCCTCGGCCACCGTTTTCAGACGGTTCTTCGAAATGCCGTACTTGTTGACGAGCAGGTCGTAGACGTACTGCATACGCTTCTCACTCAACTTCTGGTTGAAGGCAGCCGTACCCGTCGCCTTGTCGGCACCGCCGTAAAGCGTGAAGGTCTTGTTCCTGTCGGCCTGAAGGGCATTCTTTACATAGAAATCCAGGTTCGTCAACTCCTTCTTGTCGAGCGTAGCCTTGCCGATCTGGAAGAACAATGCCACAGGCGTTGCCGACACCTTGCTTTCCCCGGCAACGGTGACCGTTTCAGGCTTGCGGTTACGCAACGCCGTGTTTTCATCGGCAAGCGTCTTGTTCTTGCCGGCAAGTGTCGTATTGTCGCTCTCCAGCGCCTTGATACGACTCAGATAGGGCGTAACGTCCACCGGAGCTGCTGCGCGCTTGAAGTTGCGGCGGTTGAGCTTGAACGTAAGACCCATCGTCACCGAAGTCATGCCCTCGCCTTTACTGCCGCGCGAAACGCCGTCGAAACGCTGGTTTACGAACATGTGGCGTGCTTCGAGCGTCAGATCCAGCAGATTACATAGACGGATGTTGTTCAGCAAGCCGATACTCATGGCGAACTCGTTATTATAGGCACCGTTGCCGTACGAGCGAGCCCAGCCGGCACCGAAGAACGGCACAAAGTTCCACGTACGGGTTTCCTTGTAGCCGCTCACAGCGTTGGAGAAGTTCCATAGAAAATCCGTATGCAGGTATGAGACGCCGAATTTTTCGTTGTAAATATTGGCTTTTTTATCAAACACATCCTTGGCATAAACCGTTTGGCCCGACGTCCAGCCTTTAGCGTTGATGCCCGAATAGCCAATACGGGCACCGACCGAGGGGGTGAACCACTTGCCGACGTTCACGTCGAGCGCCGGGGCAAGACGTTTGCCGAACTTTCCATAAGAATCGTTCTCTCCATGATAGATATTCACACCGCCCGCGACGCCGATGAAGATGTTGTCGAAGAAACGGTTGGTTTCATAGGGCCCGCGCACAACCCGATTCTGTTCGTCGCGGTTGCCGTTTTCCTGTGCCATGACACCTGCGGCGACCAATGCCAGAGAGGCGGTCAGAAGACCTTTCATAAATTGAGTTTTCATGGTGTTAGTGTTTTATGAACCCTTGCCGGGTTCGGGTTAATGTTTTCTTTTGTAGGTATACTCCTTCACGGGGTTTTTCAGCCTTTTCAGACGCCGGGAGCGGAAGAGCACCACGACAATCATAACTACAACGGCCACAGAGAAAACGGCCAGCAGGGTGGCCAAAAATTCCAGCAATTGCCCGGAAGGTTCCATTGCATTCGCTTCGGGAAGTTCTCCGGAGCGGAAAAGATCATAAAGAAATCCCGTTGTCAGAAAAACCAACATTGTATCAATCGGTTTTGTCATTCATTGCTCCGAGATCCGGCAGTGCAACCTTGGGCGTTGCATCTGGGAATTCTCCGCTCGAAGGCGGAAAGAGTTCCCGAATACCGATGTCCAACGTCAGGCAGAGGGTACACAGCGTACGTAGTGTAGGGTTCGAACGTCCCGCTTCCAGGCGGCTCAGGTTCGAGCGCTCCATACCGCAACTATCGGCGACCTGCTGCACCGTAAGCCCCCGTTCGCATCGCAATAAGCGGATACGGGCCGTAACGTATGTTACGATTTCCGCAGTCCGTTGCTGCAAATCAGGGTTTTCCTCCATCTTCCTGCACTCCGGAGCCCGAAACCACTATTTCTTTTTTCCAGAACCTTGGATTTTCGCGACTCTGGGTTCTTTCGAAGTCTGTTCCCGGAGTTTAGCACCCACGCGGAACTTCACAGTCTTTCGGGCGGCAACTTTCAGTGGCTTCCCCGTCTGCGGATTGCGCATCGTACGGGCCGGGCGTTCCTGCGTATAGAACGAGCCGAAGCCAGGAAGCACGATCCGTTCGTCATGCGCCATGCATACGCCAATCACTTTCATCATCGCATCCATCACCCGGACGGTACTCGCAGCCGTCTCGCCACTCTCGGCGGCAACGGCCTTTGCAAATTGAGTTTTGTTCATCATAAAATAATTAAAGTGAATAATTCAGGACTCTTTGTCCTCCTGGATTTTTTCTGACTTAAATTCTCCATTTGACGGGGTGCCGACCAGCAATCGGGCTGCATCGACTGATGGCAGCCATTGATAAAAAGGCCATAATTTTATCACCCGATTATACGCTTCCACTTCCCGAACGTAGTAGCGCGTAATGAGTATCGGCACCGTTTGGTTTTGTTGTATATAAGTTTCCCGGACAAAATCCCGATATAATAACATACGTCGTCGATAACGGCGGATATGCAATGCGCCCCAGATAAGATAACACAGGCACAATATGAAAATTACACCCAAAATCGACATAAGTTTCCCGAAAAATGTATGCCAGCATTCGAACTCCATTTCGCGTTTGTCAGTTGTTTCCTAATATTGCTTTATACCACGCCGTCGTGCGGTAATATGCATTCAAAGCAGGCAGCTCGGATCGTTCGGCATAGGTCGTAAGACCCGAATGATTCCGGATCTCGAAACCGTTTTGCGAGGGCAGGAAACGCTCGGTACTCGCCTTCATTCTCACTATGCGTTTCAACTGCTCCTCGAAAACGGTATATTGCTCCTGTGCCCCAATTCGCCGGGCCCAGTCGCCCAAATCGAAATAACGCGCTACGGCCGGGGAATCTCCATAGCTGCCCGGACGGTCAAAATGCTGCAAGTCGGAAATTATGTCAGGCCTATGAGAAAGACCAGCAAGCAGTTCTCGTGTCCGGGCAGCGAGAAGATCCAATTCTTTCGTTGCCACAAGACTCAGCGTCGCAGAACGGGAATCTCCGGAGAGTTTGTTGACATGGCTCATGTAAGACTCGCCAAAAGCCGCAAGGCTCGCCTCAACGCTTCTCGATGTGTCAAAAAGGTATCGCAGTGCCGACGGATAAATGGGCGTGAAGCCCGGAGAGACAATTTCGGCTGCCGAAGAGAGGATATAGTCCGTCTTCCCACGCAGTACATAGGCTACCTCGACACCTGCCATCAGGCATGCCTCGAAGACGATGAAGTCAAGTTGTCCGTCGGGAATTGCTGCGGCGAACTCTTCCAACTCCATTTCTGCATGGGGCATACTCCCCGGGGCATCTTCTCCGACACCGTCGTCCCACCCCAGCGAGCGGGTGCCCTGGGCGGAAGAGGCTGCCCATACTGGCTCCCCCCAGCCCGGAGTGCGACGCTCGGGACGGGTTCTGGAGCCTTCCCGCCGGGAGCCAACCGCTGCCGTGCGAGAAGAAAACGAGTCCATAGCCATCGGCCGGATAGTCGGACATGACTTCGCGGAGCACTCGCCCGAAAACTTCTGCCGAAGCGGAGTTCTCCCTACCGTACTCCCGCACGGTCTCGACATACGCTTCCGGAGTGACCTGACAACCTCCGCGCAGACGCAACAAGCGTGCTCCCTCGGGAGTATCGACATAGACCAGGCATTTGTTGCCCGTCCATTGCCAGCCCCGACGTAGCGCCTCGATCTTTTGCGCCGTCTCCCCCGAAAGCGAGTTATCCCCGGCCATATAGATCAGCACCGTACGCGAAGGAAAGGTAGGTTCGGAGTCCGTGTGATCATCTTTGATACACGAAGGCAAAACCGTCAATACCACCAGAAGACAACAAACAATAACCCGATTCATCATTAGTATTAATTTTCCCTCACAGGACGTATCGGAAAACCGAGGGCACGCTGATAGTTTACAGTCGCTTCAAGCGACGATTTAGCATATCTCGTCCCCCAGCTAACGCACGACCAGTAATAACAATATTCTTGGACACCATACGGCAGCCCCGTTGAACTGAAGCGACAACCCAAAGCCGGATAAAACAGCACTCCGCCTGTGAGGTCATAACTGCCTACGGCTTTCATACGATAGCAATAAAATACCCAGCCGTGGTTCTTCTGGAAATCAGCCTCGGAAGTATAAGGCGAATTAAATTTCGATCCGAAATAGTTGCCCGAAGCGTCACCGCCATTATAAGAGAACCCCTTAACTGCAGTTGGTGTCGGCAAGCAATAGCCCACGGGAGAGGGATCGTAGATCGTTTTAACGACTGACCCGCCGCCCGTCGAAGAAGTATTATTAGTACTCCACAAGTTAAAAAATGTACTTTTGCCGGAAACCGTCCCGGCCGGGTTACACCAGTCGTTGGTATTCGAAGTGTTGTAATTATAGAACACATGCGGAGTCTGAATAGCTTGCCCGATGGGCACAGCCCCTTTGCCAGAAGCATTGAACGCATACCCATCGTTGGAATAACAATGCTTATCGATTATTTGATTGTCCTTAACTACTATTGGCAGCAATGGATCCTTACGTCCGTGTTGATAATAAGGCTGATTGCCCGATATGGCGACAGTATAATCCGTTTGTCCGACTGTTATTTTTCGAACGGCTCCGGTTAGGGCTTGTTTGAAAAGTACGCTCCCGCTGCGAGCATCGTAATTCAAAATTCCAGCATCGCACCAGCCAAGGTTGACTCCCATGAACCTGTATGCTTCATTACTGTTAACGGTCACATATCTATCCTCCTGCTTCAGAGTTGGATCGTAATGATCTACCGGAGCTACATTCCCATCCAACCGGAAATCTGTCACCCAAATATGCCAACTCCACATGATTTTCTTATTCACATCTCGCACGGCGACAACGGCGTTGCCTTGACGAATTGAAGACGCCGGCACATTAAATGTCAATGTCTTTTTATCAGAAGCAAGTCGGACGTTAGTTACCAGACCCTTCTCATCCTCCCAGACCAGTATTGCATCTACAGGCGTGCACCCGGCATTATTGTAAATGTATGGGTCGGTAATGGACGCATTAAGGTGATTGACGAAAGTCTGCAGCACATTCGCTCCACTGGCTGTCGAGATATAGGCTGACGAATTAGTTTGCCCGTTCTTAATGGCATTGCCGTATACAAGCGGCAGGGAAAATTTTCCCGGTCTGTTGATGACATAGCAGTTGGCCGTATTCATGGCTCTCGTTCCTCCATTAGTTGAAAGATCGTAAAGGTCACTATTCTCGAATGCCGCCTGCAATACATCGTTATGCGGGTTGGAAATGTATCCTTTCTGTTCCTGGATAATGGCATTGACCGTACCGCTCACGCCGTTCTCGGGAAGCGAAACCCACGAAGAAACCTCGGCAACATTTTCGAACTCGCGCCTCCAGTTCAATTCAACCCGTTTCGTTCCGAACATGGCGTAGCTCTCCACCGTAAGAGGCAATGTCCCGCCTTTATAATCCGTTTCGGTCTTATCCGCCGTGACATTGAACGTAACGATACCGACGGGTACATAATGTCTGATATTGCCGTATTCGATTTTTACGTAGCATTGTTCCGAAGGCGCTGTCGTTCCGGCCTTATATTTCAATTGGTAACCTTCGTCGGGAATCGGAATCGCCTCACTGGTGAAATCTATAGCGCTGTAGGACGTTCCGTCCGTCGTGCAGAGTTGCAACTGCTCGGAGGGCACCAGCGTATTTTTGTCCTCGCCTACCAACGAGACCCGGCAGGTCTTGATCGATCCGGGCAGGTCATCACCCGGCTTCTGGCCGGCGTCTGGCATCTGAACCGCAAATTTTAACAGGTCGGCAGGTTCCGCGACGTTCTGCATAAGGAAACAACTGTCGCGGTCGGTTTTTACGGCATACTGTCCGTTACTGGAGATACTCTCCCATTCGCCATCTTCCACAGTCACCGTATATTCGATATTGCTACCGGGATTGGCCAATGCTTCCTCCTGGGTACGATAACCCCGTGACTTGATCTTTGTAATCAGGAAAACATAATGCGTATTACGGCGGATATCCAGGAATTCGTTCGACGCCCCCTGGTCAAGTCCCGTCGAACGCAACTGGCGAGAGAAGTCAAGCCTATAATAGTTATCTCGGCTTTTGGCATCGAAACCCCGAAGCCTGAGAAACACGCAGGTTCTGCCGGCATCGAACTCCGTTATATCCACCTCCTGTTGCTTGGCATACTTCGCATTGGGATATTCGACCAGATAGCCCCGGTTCATCACACTCTCGTCCTGAGAGGAGGCATCATCGATTGTGTTCTGCGGCGTCCTATCAGTGAAATCGGATTCCTTGATCCCGGGATTCAGCGCGATAGTACCCGTCGGCTGCCCGTAGACAAGCGCAGAGGTGACTAAAAGATAATTCCCGATTCCCCAACTGCTATTGTCGGTCGTAACGGCCTGACCGTCGAGGGTCAGCCCGTCGGCCAGACGCACCTGTACCTTGGCGACCGAATGGTAGAGCCAGCAGGTCACACCGCTATCGGAATAGGTCGTCTCTCCACTCATCGGCAACCCTTCGTCGAAAGGCATAAATTCGGAGTTGAAACTGCTTTTATAGACCGAATTGATATCCGCCGTTGTGGAGTTCCCCTCCGTAAGCGTCCCGTTCTGTTCGTAGTTGGCCACCACGACAAGCTTATCACCCTCCTCCGGAGTCAAATTCACCGCAAGGGTTCGCAATTTATCCCCGTTCGAACCCGAAAGTTGCGTGCGAATATCAATCTCCTCGCTCTCTTTGAATTTACCCGTCGATTTGTCAAAGAGCAGTACCGAGAGTTTTGTGATGGTGCACTCCTGAGTCGAAACAGCGCTGCGCGTGACAATCTCTTCGTCCCGCATGTCGCCTATGGCCAGTGTCAGCCGTATTCCGCCCGTTTGCGCCGCACCGCAGGGGCTCTGTGTATCGTCTTTCAGACAGCCAGTGAGGCATAATACCGCCAGCAATGCCGAAATACCGTATTTCGTTATTTTTTTCATGATTTCAAATTTCTATGAGAATTTATTTTTCTCGAACCGGACGCACCGAACAACCGAATGCCCGTCCCATAGTACTCCCTGTCGGCGGATTTTGAATATAATTATTTATACTCTTATTCTTAGCTGCCAATAGATGTCCGAGTGAAATGCCGTTAGGTAGAGCACTCCAATAAAACACACCTTGCCTGTGCTCCGGCGTGAAAAGGCCGTCGAACGGCCCTCTCAGCCCCATGTATGGGAAGTAGATCGTGCCTCCGCTCTCATCGAATTTACCTTCTCCCGGCATCGGCCGGCAATAGAACCTCCAGCCCTTGTCCCTCCAGTAGTCATTGGCCGAAGTATAGGGTGAATTGAATGTAGTACCGTAACCAATGTTAACTTGCGTATATCCCGTAGAGGTGAAACCGGAGAACGCACTCCTCGCAGGCACGCAAAAGCCGACGGGGGAAGGATCATATATCGTTTTGACGACAGGGGCATCATCACCGTACAGTGCCCCGTTCTGTGCACTCCACAAATTCAGGAACAAACAATCTGCATACGCGTTCTTTATGAAAGTAAAAGGATTCGCAATGCACCACGCGATATTCTGCCTTGCACGCGGCCAGAGTTGGGCTGGATCCGTACTATTGATTACTCCTATTTTGGGAGCATAAACGAATTTATTGTCCCCATAATAAGCCATTTTGTCACCGCGGGGTTCTCCATAAACATCGTAATCGGCAGGTAACATAGGGTCTTTACGTCCCCACTGGTAATAGGGACTAGTGCTCTCAGCCATCAGGGTGTCGGGCTGCAATACCGAAATAATATGGGATGCACCGGTCTGTGGCTGGGTCAGTTTCACTCGCACATCCCTAGCCTTGAACGTGAAGGGTTGGCCGTCGACCCATCCGAGATTCACGGGCATGAAAGAGAAGGTCTCTTTCTGGAAATTGATTACCTCGATACAGTCGTCCAGTGAGTGGTCTGTCACCCAGATATGCCAGCTCCAGATGAAACTACCGCCCGAATCGCGTATGCCAACAATTGCGTTGCCTTGTTGTATCGATTCCTTGGACACGGAAAAGGTCAGATTACGACCGTCGGCGGAGAGTTTGACATCGGAGATCAGTTCCTGCGCATCCTGCCAGACAAGACAGGCATTAGCCGCCGTGTACTTATTGTAGATATAAGGATCAGTTATTGCCGCTTGCTTATAGTCGATAAACTGCCTCAATATGTGACTCGCATTCGCACCTCCAGATGGCTGCGCCGTCGAAGTGTAGGCCGAAGGGTTGGGCTGTCCGTCCTTGATTCCGTTGCCGTATACCAACGGAAGAGTATAGGTGCCGGGGGCGCTTACCACATAACAATTCGCCGTGTTCATTGCAGTTCTGCCGCCTAGAGTCGAAAGGTCGTAGTTGCTGACGGGCGCGGCATCACGCAATGCGCTCGTATGGAAGTTGGGCTGCTTCTGCCCGCTCTGCTTGGAGACCTTGACATTGAAAGATTCGTTGCCGTCAAGATTTCCGTTTCCGGCAGCTCCAGTAATCGTAAATCCATCCGGCAGACTCGTCCCCCATGTTTTACCACCGTCAGTTGAATATTCCGCCGTCCATGGCATGGGAATTTGCGTAGCATTCGGATCGTCAAGAATCAAATAACTCTTTACGTTAACATTTTTTGTCCCTCCGAGATAGTCGAAACGCAAATTTTCAGCCTGCAAAATGGATGTGCCGTCGACTCGCAGAGGTACCGTGCAACGAATGTTTCCAGCCAGAACCGTCATGTTGTATTCTTTCCCTACGGGATATGCCACAGGTCCCGTAACCGGAATTTCGGCCTTACCGCCCGTGACGGGGAGTTCCAGAATTCCGGTTGAAACATCAGCTCCGCTCAGGGAGTAGCCTACCCGTGCGGCCGCATCAGAAAGTTTTACACGGACTGTTTCCGCAATAGTACTCACTGGGACACGCGTTTCATTGCCTGCCTTGACGAGCACCACCGAGTCTAGGCCCAGCGTGGAACCGCCGATACTACCGTCGATTTGCTTGTCGCTCCAATCCTGTATCTCGATATCGACATCGGAGGTGTGCCGTGTAAGGGTCGCATTGATTTTGTATATTTTGTTGGCTTCGATCGGAAGCGGTTTTGCGAGATCCGGTTTCCCATCGGTTCCCGTTTCACACAGATTAAGCTCATATACTACCTGCGAATTGTTCACCAATGCATTTAATGTTAACTGCTGATATCGATACGGATCATCTTGCTTCGGATATACTCCCGAATACATTTCGTAGGCCTCATTCGACTTCGACGCAGGTCTCAGTGGAGTATAATCGGCCGCAGAGATCTGTCCGACAACGACCGGGGTAGCAGTTCTTGCATAAATTTCGAGCGTGCTTTCGGGGTCTGCGGCCAGAAGCGTGGACTGCAAGCCGATATATGACCAATCCATGCTAAGTATCTTAACGTCGCTGTTCGCCAGTTCAGGAGCCTTGCGTACCGCCAGATCTATCCGGGCATAACGGCGAACGAGGGGAACCAGAACCGACTGGTTCTGGTTTGCCGCCGTTACCTTCACCGTCTTTTTACCACTCATCAATCCGGCAAAAAAGCCTGAAGTCTGATAATCAAAGTCATTATACCTCATGACATTTATATTTCCGGAGCCGCCGATCCATGGCATGCAGAATTTCGCCAGCTCATCCTTCGTCGGACGGCGTAACGCATCCGCCGCAACGATAGATGACGATCGGGGTTTGTCCGTCGAAGCCAATTTATCCGGGACATTGGCTATGACATAAATATCCTTTTGTCCTCCATAAACCTTCCACGAACCGTGAATACGCCCCGTCGCATCAGTCAGCGAACCGTCTGTCGCAGGCTGCACCCGTGTATTGTCCGGGTTCTCCAACCGTCCGTCAGAACCATAAATAAAGACATACAGGTTATGAATCGCTTTCTCATGCTCCTTGGCATTCGAATCCTCGCCTGCATAGGTGTCAAGAGTCAATCCTAACGAAATCGGCTCGCCGACCTTTTCCGGGCTGGTCACATCCTTGGTGCATCCAACAAGTAGCGACAAATAGAGAACCAATAGCCATTGTGTAATAAAACATTTATTCATATAACTCTCTGTTTTTTCTCGTATATTCCCATCAGATTTCAGGATCGACATCCCCGCCTGTCCAGCCCGGGATAGTCACTGTAACTCCCAGATCGGTAAACTCGAAAAGCAGCCGAACCGTAGCCTCGTTCCGGCCGTCCACGGAGATATTGTTGTCGATCATATATTTTTCGAGATTCACTGTGGCCTTTGCTGTATTATCCGGTGCGGGCTCACGAACAGTTACCGTAATATCGTTTTTGTCGGAAAAGCGCAGTACGGAGAAGCGTGCCGCTGCGACGTTTTGTTCCGAATCCCATGCCACCGTCGGGTAGTAGGTGGCCTCGAACGGCTGTGCAGGGGTCATCCCCATATCATATTGGGGCATCAGTCCGGCCATCTCGACAACCGGCCAAGTCACCGGTTTGTCCTTGTGTCCGAAACCTTTTGTGTAAATTTCAATATTGATGTGCGCGCTCCTGTGCGGAATGTCTCCCGTTACCTTTATGGCGTTGTTACCCGGCTGTATAGCGGTCGCCGGCACCGTTATGTCTAATTCCCCGTAATAGAGATGGTCGTTGGTCGCAATGCGCTTCCGCGCTGTGTACCCGGGCGCATGTACGCGTCCCTGCGACAAGGCTCCGTTTACGAGAATTTCCGTATTGTTCGCGGCATTGGCCCACGATACGATTCTGTAGTTGCCTTCGGGCAGGTAAAGCTGTGTGCCTTCGAAAAGTCGCAAGTCGGCTTCGCCTACGGTTTTCGTCAGGATGTGCTGTCCGCTTGCGCTATCGAAAACATAAAGCGACACGCGACCGATCATTTTCCGAAACATCGTCGGATCGTCCGTATCGCCCCGGTAACTGAACGTAAGATACGTGTTCACCTCCGGCGGACAGCCGCTCATGTCTTCCTTAATACAACCCGCCGATACGGCTGTAATGCCCAGAAGAGTACAGAGTATTTTCAATAGTTTCATCATGATTTGGTTTTTGCAAAAAGGAAGGAGTGAGGAGGGGCGTTCACCCCCTCGCTCCTTCAGTAATTCGGATTTAGATTTCAGGTGTTATCGTCGTTTCGGTCCACGGAGCCACCGTAACGGCCACAATCAAGTCGATCTTCTCCTTTTCGGGTTTATCGGTAATCTCTTCAGGTTTGATTTCGATACCGCTGTCCGTGAGCCCCATCTTGTAAATTTTATGTGCTTCGATAGTCGAAACGGTAGCACCGCTTTCCTTGAATCCTTTTACGGTAATATATTTGCCCGTGAAAGTACCTTCCGTACCGTCTGCAAGTTTATAACCGTCTTCCAACTCACCACCCACTTTGTAGATAATGTGCGGAACCATATCGCCGGCAAATACCTGATAAGCGTAAACCTTCGTGCCGTCCTGCGAGGTTACGTCCGCACTTACGTTATCCGTAGCCCATGCCGGCTCATAGGAGTCCGTCCAACCGCCTTCTGCAACTTCTTGTTTGGTCGTTTTACCATATTCTTTGTAGAAATAGTTGACATACACGGCCTCGACGGTCAGCGATTTAAGACCCGTACCGGCTTTTACCGTGCCGATCTCGAAACGCGACACGAGCGATTTAAGTTCTACGGCAGCTTTTTTCAGGGTATGACCATCGGTAGGGGTCTCGTCCGTGAAGGTCGTCTGCTCGCCGTAGAGCGTCACCTGCTGTGCCGAAATGTAATCACCTGCGGCATTGCCCTTGGCATCCTCGGCGGCAACATTGGCCTGCGCCTTATTCTGGTCAGCTACCGCGATCGTATTGAGCGCCGCCGTAAGGGCAGTCATCGTTGCCGACTGCGGCAACGTAGCTGCACCTTTATTTACTACGACGATCACCTTTTTAGGCAGTACGATTTGCTCGAAGCGCTTTGATTTGGCTTTGATATCCTCATCAGTCCATGTGTAAGCTGTGGCATTGTCGCCCGCGTCGACCAAATAAACCGTCACGTCGCTGTAAAGAGGCGTAATCTGACCCGCTACCTGCGGAGTCTCCACGGCGTAGGTGTCGATCGCTCCCGGAAGAGCTACTTCGAAATTGGTTTTTACGGCTCCAGTAGGAGTTTTCCTTGCTTCTTCATTGTTGCAGGATGCCAATGCCATCGTTGCCAAAGCAGCGATAAAAAGAGATTTCATTCTCATAATAAATAAAATTTAGTTTGTAAAAAGGTTGTATGGTATGAATACCGAATAGTTCCAACAGATTGTCAGTGTTTTTTCATCTCAGCTTCACGAATACGGTCGAGGTTTTCACGTATGCGGGCCAGTTCTTCGAGGTTTTCTTTCGCAGCCTCAAGCCCGGTCTGCGCTGCAACCACGAAACACTGTTCTGCCCGGTCGTAATCTGCATCACGCATCATGATAAGAACCCCTATGGCGTTGTCGTATTCTGGAATCTGCATACGATTTCTGATATTTTTCAGATAGCGGTCAGCACTTACATAATCTTTGCGTCCGAGGGCTGCGATTGCCGCATTGAGATTTGCCGTCGGGTCTTCGGGAAACATCCGCACTGCTGTTTCGAACAGATCGCTAAACTCCCTTGAGCCGGGCTCATAGGTATTCGCTACGAGAAACATCTCATTCAGGCTCAGGTTTTGAGGACGGGTCTTCACGATTTCTTTGGCTTCTTCAATATTGAACTGCCGGACATTGTAATCCGCCTTGAAAGTCACACGGCGCAACTTCGGGAAAAGTTCCTTCAGCATCCACCGGTAGGGTTCACCGCCTTTCAATGCCATCAGGCGGGCCTCCCGATTCTGCTCCACGGGAACATTCGCAATCAGCTCGAGCACCTCCTGCTTATAGCGCATGTCGGAATTTTCAACCAATGCAGCAAGTCCCTCCCAATCCTCGCCGCCGAAACGGGTGCTGTAGAACGATTCAGGATAGTCGAACTTAGTCATCAAATATTTCTTGAGAGCAACGGCCCGTCCTTCGGACAACTGCCTGTTACGGGCTATGGAACCCTCGGGCGAGGCATAGCCGCAGAGCGAAACTCCCGTCAGGGGCACGTCGTCGTCATCCCCGACACTGGCAAATGCAGCAAGGATCTTCTCCAATTCCGAAGCGTTGTTCCCAAAGTCTGGCTGCAGGTCGGTACGTCCCACTGCGAAATCGAGGAATGCTTCGCTGGTCACCGACCGCATTTTGACCGGCTCAGCTTCGGGGCGGATATAGGTCAAATGCGGCGTAATATTGTAACGTTCGATGACGATCACACGCTCCAGATCGACATGATTGGCCAGCAGGCGCGTATCGGTTGTACGAACCTTGCCGCAACCGCAGTCGTTGCGCCGAAGCGTCAGCTGCGCCGATGACATCCACGGTTCGTAGGGAACGGCCAGAGCGTATTTTACCGTCTGATCTCCTTTATAATCCCGGATGACGGCATAGGGCATATAAGGATCGTACGTCGCATGTTCCCGCCGACTCAGCAGTGCCCGGCTGCGGCGATAGTTCTTATAGCTGTTACGTCCCATGACCGAGATTGCCGGCAACTCTTTCGTGTGTTCTTCCGACGAAAGAACGGGAGTGAATTCGGCACTTTTACGCGAGGCGACATTATGCCCTGTCGTCGAAACATCCATCTTTACATAGAGCGAGTCGCCGCGCTGTGCAAGTTCGTTCACCTGTACGGCAATATTGCCCTCCTGTACAACGATCTGCGACGAACCGTTTCCGTAAAATAACAATCCACAAAGCGTAAAAAGAAGCGTAGTATGCGTATTTCTCATAGTCATCATTATTTAATCATGAAAATCAGGGTGATTCCGGCCTTCGTCGGACCGAAATAATGTTTGGATTCGCTGCCTATCTTTCGTCCGCACTGTTCGTATGGATATTTGTCGTAGTCGAGGTAGGCATATCCTACACCGACAGTAGCTTCCAAGCCCCAACGGTTGCCGAGAATCCAATGGTAACCGTAACTGATACCGGCTCCGGCAAGCCAGCCTTCGTAGCGGTGCGAAAGGATATTCGGGTTTTCGATGGAACCGAACATTTTGCCGCTGTTGAACCCCCACGGAAGCATGCCGCCCATATTATATTGGGCATAGTGACTATGAAGTCCGAGGAAATGCCCCGAAAAGCGGCGGCAGATCCACCATCGGATTTCCGGCTGTATGAGCCAGTGCTTCATTTTCCGGTTCTCAGAAAAAGTCCACGGGTTGTAGTTGCCCGAAACATCGAGCGTCCATTTCTTCCCCAGTCCGAATTCAAAACCGAGGTTGAAAGTTGAAGTAGCATCGTAAAGCAGGTTGGTCTTTACCGTTATTTTAGGTGCCGGAACAATCTCCTCAAGACTCACCTGGCCAAAGACCGGTGTGCAGGACAGAAGTGCTGCTGCAAACGAGTACATAAAGTGCTTCATAACATATTTTTTAATAGTCTTATTGTGTTTTTCCTATTTCTAAATCCTCATGCTCTATTGAGTATAGAGCATGAAGGCACGGAATACGGCATTAAATACATGGTTTGCAGCCGAATAAACAATTTTGTTGTTTCAGCGAAAGTTTTAAGATATGTCGTACTGCAAACGAAGCCATATCCGTCTTATGCAGAATGCATTGGGCGGAACGATGCTGAAACGATGCTGAAATCCCTATATAAGATAGGTAACAGGCGTCACTTATGGATAACGAATTGTTGCGTCACGATTTGTTGTATGTAGACGAACACCTCACTTGTACTCACTACCGTGCGGATGTGGGGACTGGTTTCGTTTACCGGGAATTCGGCCGTGGGGAAAGTCTCACCTGCGACAATGTACAGTGTCATCACCTGCTGATGTTCTTGAACGGGAAATGTACAATCTCCTGCAACCAGTTTCTCGATCGAAGGTTCAAAAGCGGGGAGATGATTCTTATCCCCCGCGGCAGCATGTTCTGCATCAGATCAGACTCCGGGATGCAGTTCCTCGACATGAAGTTCAATGTGCTTATCAGTGGATGCGACAAACTTGCTTTGCAACATTATGTAAATTCCTGTTCGGGAGTCAGCTACGATTTTCAGCCGGTAGAAATACGTTATCCTCTCAGTGCATATATAGACCTGCTGGTCTATTGTCTACAAAACGGAATGAGTTGTGCCCACTTGCACGAAATGAAACACCGGGAATTGTTTCTCTACCTGCGCGGTTTCTACACCCGGGAAGAGGTCGTTACTTTGCTTCTCCCGATCCTCAGCGCTAGTTCCGATTTTCGCAGCTTAGTTTACGAACTATTGCCGAGAGCACAATCCGTTGCGGACATGGCCAAACTTGCGGGCATGACCTATGAGGCCTTCGAACGCCGCTTCCGCCGTGAATTTGACACGACGGCTTACAAATGGCTACTGAAACAAATCTGTCAGCGTATTGTTGGCTATCTCTCTAATCCCGAGATGACGATTAAGCAGGCCGCACTGCGTGCCGGTTTCGAATCTTTGGATCGGTTCAGCCATTTCTGCAAGCGCCACCTAGGTGCCAGTCCCCGACAACTCATCGAGAAGTATCGGGAGGAGAAAGAAATACCACAAACAGGTGTGAAAAAGCGCGTTCCAAAGTCTGGACAGGAAGGAAAAAGGGCGGAAAATACGAAAAAAAACTCCCGGTGTCGAAAATCAACAATCAAATATCATTTTTTTACAACCAAAATCTGAACAAAGCTTTTTATTTTTGTCGAAAAATTCCGACGAAGTGGAAATGATTAGTAACAGGAAAGCGTAATGCTCTATACTCAATAGAGTTATGATGTACAAATATAGCAAAATGGGACTTTTTAGCAAATTTTTTTGCCCGCAAATACGAGCTGCCGAGCCCTGATGCAGTATTCAGAGCGATGAAACGATGCGGTTCACACGATCCACAATCTGACGGTCGAATTCCTTGAGATATATCTGCGTTGTCTTCTCCGAAGTATGACCCAGTCCTTCGCTGATGACTGCAACCGGCGCCCCGCTCTCCCGAGCCAGCGTTGCCCAGCTGTGGCGGGCAACATAGGCTGTCAGCACAGTGTCAAGGTTGCATTTTTGCGCCACCCGTTTCAAGTTGCGGTTTACACGCTCCAGGGCTAGGCGGTAGTGCTTGTATTGTGCGAGTTTGTCCCCGGTGCCTTCCAACAGGGGGAAGACCCAGGGCGAATCGTTGGCGTATTTCTCCATCAAGGTTTTCAGCTGGGGCGTAACCTCCACATGCAACCACTGGTTGGTTTTGTGGCGACGATAACTGATGACACCGCCGCTAACGGCGCTCTTTTGAAGGAAAACCATGTCTACGAAAGGCATACCCCGACTGAAGAAACTGAACATGAATAGGTCACGAGCCTGTTCCAGATGCGGGTATGCGGAAAGGTCGATGTCGGCAATGCGCCGCATGGCGTCTCGGTCTAACGCGCGCTTTACAGTTCGCTGCGGCCGAACATAGACGAAACGGAAAGGATTGTTGCAGCAGACCGGATAACCATCCAACATGGCTTGATTGTAGACCGATTTCAAATTACGCATATAGTAACATACGGTATTGGGACAGACGCCTCGGCGCAGCAGCCATGCCTCGTAGTCGCGTACGAAAGTACCGTTCACATCGGCCAGGACAGCGATTTTCGATCCGAGGAAGGCCGCCACCGATGCGCGCGTGCTGCGCAGCGCGGCAACCGATCCGAAGCGACCCGAGCACTCCCGCTGCTTGATCTGCAGATCTATATAATGCAGCAGGCTCAAACTGTCATGCTCCACTTGGTAACGGAAGACGACATCTGCCACAGTATAGCTCTCGCGACGCGACTCCAGCGTTTCGATATGCCCGTCGATACTCCGCCGCTGCCGGGCAATCTCCCGGTTCATGCGGCGTATCTCCCTCGGCGGGCGCAGCCCGTTTGGCACGCAGAGCACCTTGCCATGCTCTTCGTCGAATTCATCCTCGTGAAGCTTAAAAGGTGTGTAGATAAGTTTTTTCCGGCGCAGGTGTATCAGTTGAAATACCAGCGGATAAGTTCCGTCGCGCCGGATGCGGTCTTTGTTGAGTTTCAGTTTCACACTTGTCATATCACTCTTTCTTTGTTTGAATTCAGCGCAAAAATAGAGTAAATAAGCATTCGATTTGCAGAAGTCTGTATGCGGATAATTCAATATCACTTCGTTAATATTCAATAATATATGCAAACTTCAGACCGTAAGAGTTGAGCTGCCTGAACTAAGCGTATAAAGCATCCCACTACGGCTGTACACAGCAGCCATATGGAAGATTGCCGTTTTTCGGGCCCTCTCGCATCCGTCTACGCTCGGCCAGCCCGCTCGCCGTCTGGGGGGGGCGGAAGCCTCACTCACAACAAGGATGCAAAGTTAGCTGAAGTCACGTCGACGGCGGCAAGGATCGGCCTCGGCATGGTGTCTCGGCCGCCCGAGTGCACGCTGCGGAAATATTGATCCGCGTGTGGCGCCCGCCAGCTGCGCCGTCGGTAAATATTTCCTTGTGTGTCCTTGCCTATGGTGCAGTTTCCGCGACCGGCTGATCGCCGCATCGCTGTTCCGAGTGTTTCGGCAGCGTAGAACTCCGGCGCAGGAGTATAAAGTCTGCAACAAATCAATGGGACATTCCCAGGTTCTCGAAAAGGTCTCGACGCACTTCGCCGAGCTGCTGGTCTTGAAAATCGAATCCATGACTCAAACATGGCAAAAGCCGTGGTTCTACGGCCAAGGTCTCCTTCCCTGCAACATCACGGGTAAGAGGTATACCGGCACGAACCTTCTGACGCTGCTCATGCTTACGGAAGTCAAGGGTTACCGGACTCCGGTATTCCTGACCTTTCGTCAGGCCAAAGAGCGCGTCCTGACGGTCAGGAAGGGCTCCAAACAGTTCCCGGTGGTATTCTGGAAGCCTTTTTACCAGGCGAATAATCCGACCGACGGTCAGCGCCGGTATCTTACGGTCGAGGAATACAACGCCCTGCCCGAAAGCGCCCGTACCGAGTATGTGCTTTGCGGATAACTACGTGCTCCTCGGCACGCAGGAAGAGCAGAAAAAATTTATCGGCAACGCCGTCGAAGTGAACATGGCGCGGGTTCTCTGCGAGGCGCTGGTGGCGAAACTTTACGAGTTGAACATCGTGCCGCAGCGGTTTGCGGCGTAATATACACAACAAACGAAATAAAACAACAAAAATTATGAAAAGCGAAAAAGCAAAGTCATTCATTGACAATGATGCAATACAGATGAATAACGGAGATCGCATGATCGATGCTTCCACGGCCTATACTGCCGTCGAACTTGCCGAGCAGGAGGCCGAGGAGCGGATGCGGGCGAAAGCAATCGGTGCATTCGACGATATGTGGTTCGAAAACGGCGAGGACGGAGAGTTCGAACCGGATTACGAGTACCACCGAAGGAATTTTATCCGGAAACTGAACAAGGAAGATGAAGTGCAGGAAGCATAGCCGATGCCGAAAGGTACCCGGAAATGGCAGCGTACTGGAGATAGTTCGGTGCCCTTGGTGTGGTTGGGAAGTGAGTACGTCTAACATTGGGAAGTGGTGCGCCAAATGTTATTGCAAATTCGAAGTAGGGAGTGATGGTTACATTCACTTCTCGCAGGACTTCCCAAAGACCACGGCCGAAGCATGGGCTATTGCTTTCGCCAAAAGTGGCGGAGTAGGTTTTGGTAATATATAATTGATTAACTAACAGTGAATGAAACAGATTGAGGAAAGAGGCGGAGATTTCGCTGCTAATTATGAAATACTTGACGATAACGGTCGCCGAAAAAACGAGTGTGAGATTGCCCGCGAAAGCTACATTTCTGGGGCCAAATGCGAACACGAACTACTGACGCGCTGGCACGACCCGAAAGAACCACCCGAACCGGGACGGGTTGTGCTTGTAAAGCGGAATCCAAGCTCTATCATACCGTATGATTTGGGGCATATTGATAACGATGGGAACTGGGTGGATTCGTGGTGTGGTTCTCCGATAGATGATAAGATCATCGGCTGGCGGAAGATTCACGAATAAGGACTAAGCGAAGAATTTATGAAAAGTGAAAAAAGAAAGGAGTGTGCCAATGAAAATGTAAAACCAGTGGGGCGACGACAGGCATCTTATAAAATGGGAAAATTGGTATAAGAAGAACATTCGGAAATTAGGGGTTCGAGTCCCCGGTCGCCCACAAATAACCGCCTCAAGGCATAAAATTATTTGATCATGAAAGAAATGCTCACAAACTACATCAGTCGATATTCGGCATTTGGATTGAAGATGGAAGTGCAGAAAAGAGACAAAACCGGCTTCTCAATCATCGGCCAGCAGTTACCGATCCTTCGGCCGGGTGATGATGTTCGTAACGAGATCACCCATGGGGGACATCGACTCGTTCCATTGGTTGGGTGTGCGGCGATCGTATTCAAGTGTTCTCCGGATCAGGTCGCCTTCGATAAGGAAATCGGTGTCGCCTATCGGCTCGGCCCGTTGCACATTCCAGCGATCAAGTTGATGTATCTGCCGGAAACCGGGGATTTTTCCGCATGCTATTTGAACGGCGAACACTACCCTATCTATTCATATCACCGACTTTATGACTACCTCGACTCGCTTCTGATCGATTACCGGGGATTAATCGGCGAGGGGCTTGCCGTCAGCAATCATGCCGTAAAATGCGATCCGTATGAATGACCTATATGACATATCGGGTTCCCTTTCAAGAGCAGGCCATGCATTTGCGGCCTGCTCCTCGTCTATGACAGCCGCGGCCCAAGCTGCCGCTGCGTCATGTATTGAAATCAACAGGATCATCGAAACCGTCGAGCATTACCGCCGGAGTCCGGCGTTTCGCAAGTTGGCAGGTATTCGCCGCAAGTACCGCCACGGATTGAAAAAATGCCAACTACATGAACTACACGAACTACAACGCTAATAATCAACGAAATAAATATAACTACTTTAACAACAAAAAAACTACATAAAACTACATTTTATTCACTTTCAAACTCTAAAAACTACAATCACTATGAAAAGCTACTTTTGTAGTTTTGTAAACATCTGATTTTCAACATGTAGTTTATTGTAGTTCGTGTAGTTGCCCAAAATAGGTATCCTTTTTATGAAAACATACTATGACCTTTCCGACGAAGAGTTCTTGAGGTACCTTCGTTTATTGGTAGCGCAGCTCTCACGCCTGCCACCTTACCGCTGGCAGCAGATTGCGGCTATCGCAGGCAATCCCGAAGAGTTCATTGAAATCGTGCAGTCCATGTGTAACGACGGGCTGTTCGACTGGATAGACGATTTCAGAAACCGTTGCTGCTTTATCGACATAAAAGACGATTCTCTGATCAGGCTCGATCCTATGTATGTACGAACCTTAAAAACCGGAATTGACAAACGAATATGGAAATGAGACTCACCTTCGATGTAGATGACCGAATACACATGGATTATCTCGCCTATCTCTTCGAGCGGGACACCTCCGGCGCTTATATCGTGACAGCCCGAAATTGCTTCGGGAAACTGATCATCGGGCACACTCAAGCTGCAAGCCTCCCGCCCAAAGAAGCCTGCGGAAAATTCGCAGTGACTTTTATACTGCCTATCAACGAGGCCACCCAGAACTTTCAAAATAAGTTCATCTACCTTTCGGCCCAAGCGACCAAGCAGCTCAATATCTCCCTGCGCGCCTACTTTGAACTCGACTTTTGGGAGTTCGTGCAGCGCCGTAAAGCCCTCCGCCAACGCAAAGAGGAGATTATCGAAGCGTTCATCCTCTCCCGTAAATTGTTCTCGGCTGAATACTTTGAATCCCTCCACAAGCGGGCCTATCGTCGGGAACTGAAGGAGCTGGAAGCCTTGAAGCGGAAACTGACCCGCCGTGCATACTACATCGAATCGCTCGTCGATGAGCCGAAAAAAGTTTAACCGAAAATCGTAATTATTTCTACAAATTCACTGATAATATGCTTAAAATTATCACCTCTATCGCCTTAAAACCGGCGGCATGCCCTGCCGCCGAGTTTCGGCGGGTTCCCTTGATCAGTCCGTTCGGCAATCTCAAAACGGCAACGACCCGTGAAGATGCAGGAGAACTCCTGACGATTACTCTGACAGCAACACTCCGTTCTGACGATGCTTTCCTGCATGAGCCTGCAATCGTCCGCGTCAAATGGCGCGGCGGCTCCCTTGTTTTCGGCAGCAAGGACATCCCGGCCCTGCTAACACTGACCGAGGAAGAAACCCTCGTTGCCACCTGCAAATACCAGACATCAATCGAAGCGGTAAAGGGGTAATGCCGTCCTTTTTATGCGGCCTGCGACCAAGTAGATTTGCATAAAAAAGAAATGAAACGCCTGATCACCCCGGAGAACAACGTCAAGCTGGCCCTCGAACTGCGCCGCGGTCGTTGGCTCGTTCACGATATTTCCACTCTCATACCAACGGCCATTTCGCTGCTTCAGCAGCAGGACATTCTACTCCAAGCTGCCGAGCGAGAATTCGACATCATACTTTACGATGTAGATGCCCGCGCCGTTTCCGCGAATGCCGCCAGAAGCGGCGACCCCTGCGTTGCTGTGATCCCAATATCCGGCACGATTACCAAATACGACTCCTGCGGAACGATCGGAACTGCCACATATGCACAGGCCCTTCTCGCTGCTGCGGCTGACACAAACGTCGTTGCCTGCGTTCTCGACATTGACTCCGGCGGCGGGAATTCGACGGCTATTCCCTTGATGTTGGATGCGATCCGCAAATTCAAAGCCACAGGGAAGCCTCTGCTCGCACATGCCGATTTTTGCGCGTCAGCAGCTTATTGGATCGCCGCACAATGCGACGCAGTCTATTGCGACAACGCCATCACATCGGAAGTAGGGTCAATCGGCGCATATACATATTTCATCGATGACCGAGAGGCATTGGAGAAGTCCGGACAAAAGGTTCACGAGATATACGCGGAAGAGTCATCCGACAAAAACCTCGCATACCGCCAAGCACTCACCGGAGAGTACACGCTGATCCGCATGCGCCTGTCTCATTTGGTCGCCGCGTTCCATGCCGACGTCAAAGCGGGCCGGCAAGCCCTCCGGGCCGACGCGCCGGGAGTACTGACCGGCGCGACTTTCTTCGCAGACAAGGCTATCGAAAACGGCCTTGCCGACGGCATCGCCACTTTACAGGAATGCGTCGATCACGCCTTTATCCGCGCAAGTATTCACTCATAATTATATCGAACATGAAATTGAACTGGAACTTTATTTCGAAAATCTTCGCCCGAACTGTCGGGGTGGAAAATCTTTCGCGTGATGCAGAAGGGCATGAGGTACTCTCTGCTGATCAGCGTAAGATTCTCGAACAGAAATTTGGCCCGGAAGCCTTGCAGCACTACGACGCATACGCCGCCAGCGATGCAAATGACGACGCACAGCAAGAACAGCTTTTGCTGAACTTCCTCGATGCCATCGGTCGCTCCGGCGGCGACGACAAAGACAAGTTACGGCAGGAACTGGCAAAAGCAGAAGAAAAAATCGCGTCGATGTCTGCCCTGATGACGATCTTACAGCAGGAGAAGGAGAAACTCGCCAAAGCCCGCGAAGATAAGCCTGCCGCAACAGAAGTATTCGGGAGAAGCGAAGGCCGTACCTTCACGATCGACGCGAAGGCATCCCACAATCGCCTCGCACTCGAAGCTCTGGCCACGGGCCAGCTTCCGACTTTCTCCGCAGCCACGATTGACGTGGATGATTTGAAAAAGGAGCTGGGCACCTATTCGTCGCAGGGGAACAGTCTGGAACTCATGCAGGACATCTACCGGGGGTTCACCTCGGCGAAGTTCATGACGCCGAAGCGTGCGATCGAAACCTACAAAGCCGTCCGCTCGGACTATACGTCCGTCGTACAGGAGTTCTCGGCCAAGTGGACTCCGTCTGGCGATGCACGGTTCACTGCCATCAAAATCCAGAATTACCGACACAAGATCAACTTTGCGATCGTCCCGGCCGACGTCGCCAACTCGTGGCTGCTGTCGCTCTACAACGAGCGTCTGTCCCCCGATCAGATGCCGATCACACGCTACATCGTGCAGAAAATTCTGCTGCCGTCGATCCTTCAGGACATCGAGATGAAGATGATCGGCAAAGGCAAGTACAAGGCCAAGGAGAACCCGACCGATGCCGGCAAGCCGGAAGAGTCGATGAACGGCATCGAAACGCTGCTCGTCGAAGCGGCCAAGTCGGGCGATAAGGGTATCAATTTCTACCCGAACGCAAAGGATCTGCGCACAGCAACAGATGCCGAAGTCGTCGAGTACATCGATGACTTCGCCCACAAGATTCTGGCGAAGTATCAGTCCCTGAAGATGAATATCTTCCTGTCTGCCGATCTCTACGTGAAATACAAACGAGGTTACAAAGACAAGTGGGGAGCCGGCAGCGGCACGGAGAATCCCGATTTTGGCAAAGACCGTGTCGATTTCACGAACTTCTCGCTTCAGGTACTCGACTGCCTGTACGGCTCGCCGATCATCTTCTGCACGCCGAAGTCGAACTTCATCATGCTGCAGAACCTGAACCAGCCGCAGGTGATCACCGACATCCAGAAGGTCGATTACGAAGTCCGCTACTACGGCGAATTTTGGCTCGGTGTCGGCTTCGCGTTCGGCGAAATGCTCTTCGCTTCCGTTCCGGCCGACTACGACCCGCAGGCCGCAATCTCGGATGACGGCTCGACCGACTTCTGGAAAAAGACCAACGCTGCCGCTGAAGTGGAAGACACCCACGAGGGCGCATAGTATCAAACCTTAACACCGATTATCATGTATAACCCTGTATCAATTCTGAAAACGGACGAGGGCGCAGGCTGCCCTCGTCCCAAAAACCCGACAATAATCCTCGTCCCTGTCGAATTCGTCGCTGCGGAACCGACGCGGGAAATCGGAGACATCGTCATGAAAAGCGATCTGGAACTGATCGCAGAAAAGAAAGCAATCGGCATCTACGCTACGCCGAGTACGATCGAATGTACCGAAGAGTCTGAAGGAGATCCCGACGCCCGCGGCGTCAAAGTCGGCATCGCCTTCGAGCATCCGGGCGATTCGGCCGAGATTGCCGGTTTCACTGAGTACGCACGCAACCGTGGGTTCATCGCATTGAACCGTGATTGCGCCAACGGCAATACGGCGGAATATCGCGGTTCGAAGTGCAATCCGCTCTTCCTGACGACGGAGTACACCAACAACAAGGATGCCCGCAAGCGGAAGCTCACGTTCAAGCAGGAGCAGCGAGACCTGATCGGGGCAAGCATCTACAAAGGCAAGATGCCGGAACTCGCCGACGAGGCTACATCGGCACCGACAGAGGAAGAGGGGGCATAGTATGGGAAATAATAACACCGCAAGACAGACCGGGGCCAAAGGCGCTCCGGCTGTTTCGGCCACACCTACGGCCGAAGTTGAAAAACGAGCCGCAGATGCGGGAGTCGTAAGCCCCGATAGGAACACTCCAGAAGAAACCCCCATTCCGGAACCGGCACCTCTTTCGCCCCTTCCGGAAAAGGATGCCGCCCCCGCACCGGCCTCTTCGGATGCTGAAGGAGTACCGGCTGACGATTCCGTTATCGTTATCGCGGCCTACCCCGGCACGAAAGACCTGTTGCAGGCTCTGTGGCAGAAGGCGGCTCCCGGACACTGTACGCTTGTATTCGTTGATGATGCCCCCTTCGCAAAGCAATTCCCCGCTCTGATTGCGGATGCCTCTATCCCCGACGAATTCGTGTTTGTCCCGGCCAACTGCGCTCCGGTCGCTCCGGTGGATTTTGCAGATCTGGCACAACTCAAGGTATACGTTCGCAAAGACGGTTCCCGACACTACGCAGAACGTCTGCCGATGCTCCTGAACAAAGTGGCTCTGGTCGAACTTTGCGGAACGATGCAAGAGGATGCCGACAACGAAACCCTCGTCGCGGATTATGCAAAAGAGTATCGCCGCGGTGTCCGTGCTACGGAAGTTTCGCACGATTTCGGCAACTTCGTTACACTCGTCCTGCGGAGCAATCCCTGCGAGAACGTCGTGATCGCCGGACTCTGTCAGCGTAAGTTCATTGCAGCATCTGCCGAAGGCTGGAATGCGGTATCCCCCTTGCTCACCAAAATCCGGTCGTAATGCGAGATGCCGTTCAAAAGTGGTTAGAGTCCGGAGCCGAAGTCCAAGCAGGGCTTCGGCTCCTCTCTCTTTACGCCAAGAACGAGCATCTCGCCCAGCTCGTAACAGCGCGTCCCGATCGGTACAAATCGTTGCTTATCGACACGCTGTGCAAGACAGCGGGGACTTCTCCGCTCACGACGCCCCCGCCCAGCTCCCGCCCGGCCTTCCGGGAGCAATGGGCGTTTCTCTCTGAACCGGATTGTCCGCCCGAATTGAAAATTCTGGCAGCCGACAAAATTACAGCCTATCGAGATTACGTAGATGCGCACCGGCGGCTATTCGATTGTACCACACTGGACGAATGTTTTGCGACGGCCGAAAATCTTATAAAATCTTTTTCCGAAAATCGAAAAATTCTCTACGAATTCACATACTACGCCGAGCATCATGCGCTGCTCGGCCGGCACTCGATCTTCAGGGAGATGCAGGAACTGGCGACCCTGCGTAAAATGGGGCCTGTTGCCCTTGTCGCCAGACAGAAGAATCTCAAAGGAAGCATCTGGCGGATCAAACACGAGATAACCCGCGGCAGCAAGCCCCATCTGGATATCGAGCGAAGAAACCGTCTGAAGGCGAAAGAACGCGAGCTTGCAGCCGTCAATAAAATGATCGAAGAATATGAACGAACTATCCGACCATAAGAGCATCGGTGAAAACCTCGCGCCTGAAGAGGAGCAGAGGTTGGTCGATCTCGGTGCGCTCGGCTGGCCGCCGGAAGATATCGCCCGCAGCATCAACGCGAACGTCGAGCAGTTTACGCAGGAGTACAACGACCCGAACAGCCGCGTTGCCGTGCTGATAGCCCGTGGTCTCTTGCAGAAACGCGCACTACTCGAAATAAGGCTCATGGATGAGGCTCTCGGCGGAAACATTCCGGCGACGACACAACTCTACAAAGTACAACGAGACCGTTCGTTTGAAATGACGAAGCTGGATGTGTTCGGAGGATTCACCGACGAGCAATCCTACCAGCGCATCATGGACTACATCGACAAAGGTTGCGAAGACGATCTCTCGGCAAAGGAACAGTTATATATCGACTTGTTGAATCTCGTATTCTCCCTCTCCAAACAACATGACCGCCGAAATGTCATCAAGTTCCTGACAAAGCCGCCCTTCAAACTCTCCTATGCACGTGCCGTCGATATTTATGACGAAGCCGTGAATCTCTTCTACTCGAACCGGCGCGTAACGAAAGAGGCGCTTCGGCAAAAATACGCCGACGACCTCGAAGCATGGTCGAGCATCGTCGCCCAAAGAGCGACCTGTGCCGCCGACTATGCCGTGGCGGCAGACATGCGGGCAAAGGCCGCAAAAATCCTCCGTCTCGATCAACCCGACCCGGAACAACTCCCATCCTCACAATATATCAAACCGATTCGTCTTCTATCCCTCGACTCTTCGGATGTCAGCCTCCCGCCGGCAAACAGAGACGCGCTATCGCGCCAGATCGATTCCGTACTGGCACCGGATGCCGTAAAAAAACGTCTGCGCATGGAAGCGGGGATCGAAGATGTGGATTTTATCGAAATTATCAATGTCGCACAGGAAGAGAATTAACGCCGGGGACAGCCCCTGCATCGACGTACAATATCAGAACCTGTACGCCCAAGTAGCATCGTTGCTGATGCCGCGAAAGCTCCGCGCTGTCTTGGGCCGCGGCTCGGCCAAGACGACGGACTTTCAAGCCGAACGACTCGCGGAGATTATCTTCGACATGCCGGGTGCCCCTTTGGTATGGGTGGCCGATACCTTCTCGAACCTCACCTCTAATATCCTGCCCGGTGTGCTTGAGGGCCTCGAACGCAAAGGACTGCATGAAGGCGTCCACTACGTAATCGAAAAGGAACCGCCGACATACACGGAAAAAGAGAAAGAACACCTGCCCACATGGCTCAAACCGCATTTCTGGAAGCCATTCAACCGTCTCGTATCCTACAAGCGTACAATCATTTTTCATACCGGTACAAATATCCGATTCGGCTCCCTCGATCGACCTTCGACACTGGCCGGCAGCTCGTATGTCTATGTGTTTGGAGACGAGGTAAAGTATTTCAAAGAAGAGAAGATCGCCAACCTGATGAAAGCCGTCCGCGGGTACAGCGTGCAATATGGAAACTCTCCGTTTTACCGTGGCTACTCCTTCACCACGGATATGCCCGATGTATCCCACATCGGGGAATATGACTGGATACTGAAAGGAGCCTCGGCAATGAATACCGAGCGGCTGACACTGGTCATGCAGGCTGGGTTGGTATACAATCAAGCCCTTCATGAATATGTCGCCGCAAAATTGGAATGGCAACGAACCCGGACACCGGAAGCCGAACGTGAGTACAAAAACAAACTACGCACGGCACGTCTTTGGCGGAGCCGCTGGGTAGAGCTGCGCCGACTTCCGGAAACCGCGACCTTCTTTATGCTTGCATCGAGCTATATCAACGTCGATATCCTGACTGCCGAGTGGTTCGACGATGCCTTCGCCGAGCAGTTCAGCGACTATAAGGCCGCGATTCTTTCGATGAAACCGACTCTGGAGGGCGGAGAGCGATTTTATGCCAACCTCGGAGAACGGCACTTTTACTACGATGGAATCGATGAAGAAGCATACGAGCGATTCGGACTGCTGGAGCAAGAGGACAGCCGAGTCTTGCGATATTGCAATCCACAGCGGACGCTATCGCTCGGCGTGGACTTCGGTAATATGTGTTCGATGTGTGTCGCCCAAGAAGAACCGAGGATACTGCGCGTATTGAAGTTTATTTATACCCTTTCCCCAGAGTCGATTCGACAATTGGCAGACAAATTCGTCACCTATTTCGCGCACCACAGGAACAAATACGTGATGCTGTATTACGATCGCGCAGGCAACAACTACCGGAAAATGGGTGCCGACACCGCGTCGCAGCTCAAACACGCGATCGAATTCGACAGCAACGAGCATCCTACGGGTTGGAGTGTACAGTTGATGTCCATAGGCCAAGGGAATATCGGGCAGGGCGACGAGTACATCTTCATGCAGGAATTGCTGGCCGGACACAATAAATATCTGCCGCAGGTGCTCATCGATGCTTACCAGTGCAAACCGCTCAAGGCTTCGCTCGAAAATGCTCGGACACGGGTCTCGAAAGGTAAAATCTGTAAAGATAAACGGTCGGAGCATCTCCCGGTCGCCGAGCTGCCGATGCGGTCTACCAACCCGTCTGACTCTTTCAAGTACCTGATGATGACGCCGCCGTTGATCCAAATCGTCAAAGGATCACCGAGGAGCGATATTATCTACGAACCGACTTTCGGATAAAAAAAGCGGAGACGTCTCCGCCTCCGCCGGAATAGAGAAATTCTCATTTCTCAATCCTATGCAATGGCAAAGGTAGCCATTATATTCAAACCTGCAAACTGTTTCGGGGGTACAAATAAAGCCCCCGGCCGCAAGTAGTCATCTCACCTACATACTTACGCAAGCATGCGCCACAAACGCACGACCGAGGGCTGGATAGTCTTCTGTCGCGTTTATGACGCATTTGCTTTCAGTATGCAGGTGAGACGACAAAGGTAATAAAAAACAGAGTGCAATGAAACTTTATGAGGTTATATCGTTCAACCGCGAACTCCTGCGACGCCTATCGTCCGTCGGTATCCGACTGGACGATTGCAAATACATTGATCTTTATGAAGACTATCGTAAGCTCCGCGAGGGGGGGGGTAAAATGACCTACATAGCGGCCGTTCTGGCTGAAAAATACGGAGTGTGCGAACGGCAAGTATACCTGATCATCGCCCGGTTTGAAAAGGACTGTACGGATATTTCAGTGTGATCCCAGCATTTTCGACTGCGGGATGAATTCTGCATGCGATCTTCGCGGCTTGAAAATTCACTCAGCTATGAAAAACTACACATCGGCCCCTCTGCCGTTCATGGGCCAAAAGAAACGCTTTATCCGCGAATTCCGCAAGGCACTCCGGGAGTTCGATCACGCTACGGTATTCGTGGATCTCTTCGGCGGCAGCGGCCTACTCTCGCATGTCACCAAACGGGAGCGACCTGATGCCCGCGTTATCTACAACGACTTCGACGACTACCATGTACGTCTGGAGAACATCAAACGCACAAACGCACTACTCCATGATATCCGTTCGATCGTAGGTGATTACCCTACGGCCAAGAGACTGACGCCTCAAATGCGAACAACGATACTCGACACAGTACGGTCGGCCGAAAAGACCGGCTATGTCGATTATATAACACTTTCGTCTTCGCTGCTGTTCTCATCCAAATACGTGACAGACTATACGGAACTTCAAAATGCTGGGTTATATAATAACCTGCGGGCATCAGACTACACCTGTGAAGGATATCTCGACGGGATCGAGGTTGTTCACGCCGATTATCGGGAATTGTTCAATCAATACAAGGATATCCCCGGTGTCGTATTCCTTGTCGATCCACCCTACCTATCGACCGAGGTAGGGGTATATAAATGCCGGTGGCGGCTATCCGACTATCTCGACGTGCTGACCCTGCTTTCGAGTACATCCTACTTCTATTTCACCTCCAACAAATCCTCGATCATTGAACTATGCGAGTGGATCTCCGAGGCAAAGGTCAATGCGAATCCATTCCTTAACGCAGTGCGGAAAGAAATGGGAGCGCAGTTGAATTACAATTCCAGATACACGGACATTATGATTTATCGACGCTGACAGTTCTACAACACACATCAGGCCGGCCCTACGAAAGAGGGTCGGCCTTTCTCTTATCGGCCGTACATGGTTTGCGATCGGCTGTACCCCAGCCACACCTCCCA
>OHFA01000203.1_pt1 | contig 41336 bp, 34 predicted proteins | sample 1567501 | NCBI WGS metagenome assembly OHFA01 (sample SAMEA3879593, study PRJEB24766) | human gut metagenome | biome: human-associated habitat; feature: feces | place: USA | collected 1985/1987 | reverse complement strand
CGGGGAAGGGGTTTGGGGTTTCGGCAAGGATGCCGAGATAGAACGCCCAAAGGCTCTATGCAAGGACGCATACAAGCGGTCGAACAAAGTCGGTGCAGGACGCACCGACAACAAACGACCACGATTGCAGAGACGCAAAGCCCACAAAGCGTTCTTATAGGGATAGAGAATTTGCTCTGTTTTTCATATAAACAGGCTTGTTTTATAAGAAAGCCGTACTGTTTTTAAGCAGTACGGCTGTAATTTTTAAGACCACCTTGCCGTGGTATGACGATGAAACCCGCACATAAAGTACGGTGGGTAACTTTCCCCCGATTGTTTCACGCTCCCTTCTTCCGCAGGGCGGGAGGTCTGCAATCCGCAAACGGAGAGAAATCCCTATTAAAGAGTGTCGGATCATATGAAATCATACTGAAGCGAACAAGGCAGTGTATTAACTTTTATTCTTCCTCTTCGTCAAGTTCCTCAAACACGTTGAAGAATTCCTTGGCTACACGGTCGTATTCCTTATCGTCATCTATTGTTGACAGGTAAACCTCATCGTTCTTGTTTACTTCCTTCAGGATAACGTAAACGTCGCTGTCGGCGTTCTCGTCTTCTTCTTCGGGAATAACGGCACAGTATGTGCAACCGTCAACCTCGATGCGTCCGATAAGCTCAAATGTAACGGTATCGCCGTTTTCGTCCTCGAGGTCTATATACTCGGCAGTGTCTAAGTCGTTGTCTGTGGTGTTTTCGATTTCTGACATTGTTTATTCCTTCCTTTTCCGAGGACCGTTTCAAGACCTCTGTTCTGTATATAATTTTACACGAAACCAAAGGTGTTGTCAAGAGGTATTTTATGATTTTCTCACAATACTATTCCTGGGGAGGTCAAATTCCCTTAAAATAGCAAATCGACGCATTTTTAAGTTATAAACATAGATTAAATACGCTGATATTGTGTAAACTGTGTAACTATGTGACTAATATACAAAACCACGATGTGCAATTTGTACAGTTTTAATTCAGAAAAGTGTTGACTTATGCCGTTTGATGTGTTATCATATAGACAAGGAAAAGGAAAGTTCCCCAGACAGAATAAAACATCTTCATGCTGACTATTTAACACGATAAAGAGGGTTTTATTCAACATATATACGATTCGGAAACCGTATATAAATAAAGTCGGATAGGAGGCGAGTCCAATGGGTCAGGAAAAAAGTGAGTCACAGCAGTCTGTTGAGGCTCGCAACATAAAGTAAGAAGTGAATAGTACGATGACAATACTCATACGGTACTCATCGACACACATAATAAAAGGGTTTTGACCTTTAATTGCGAGTAAAACGGCTACCGGGACAAAGAAAACAAGAAACCTTATAGCGATTTGAAAAATCGCAGATTTCCGCAAAAGCGTTTATTATATACAGCTTTCAAGGTAAATACAGGTAAGGTGATTGAGATGTACAGTTCAAGACATTCAAAGAGGCAGTTCTACTGATAACAGCTTAATATCCTGCATCGGCAGAAGTCGATACAGAGGATAAAAAGAGCAGCTGATAAAGCTGAAAGAAGCTGATTTGAGCTCTTAAGGATGTGTTTCAAATGGTAATATACGCTGACTGCATAATAAAGCATCAAAGAAAGGTGCTTAACGAAGAAAGACAGTGAGGTATAGTCCAATGTACTGACAACGTACAGGTAGTATAAACTACGAAATAATATAAAAGTCGGTTAAGTTTAACGGCAGACAGGAAGTTGGTAGGATGATACCACGATGATGGCTGCAGAATATGCGAAGAACGCATAAAGCAAGGCAGTAAGCCGATAACCGATTCGACAATTGAATATAACAATAACGGACGGGCTTTGGAGTATGTGTTGCTTCAAAGCCCGTTTTGATTGCGCACATAACTTGCACTTACCGACAAAAAGTGGTATAATCAGAAAAACTCTGATTAAGGAGATTACTATGATAAAATTACCGAAGATGTATACAGCAAATTCAATTAAAGCGATGCACGAGAAGCTTAACCTTGATGCACAAACAGTAATGCTGTTATATGATTATTTTGATGCGTTTTCAAATTTTTATGAGATGTTACCTTTGAAAGACGCATATAAGATAATCAAAAAACAAAATGATGAATTAAAGCTGACGGAAGAAGATTTTATTGCTTTTTCTGAGATAGCAAGGCACGAGGAGCATTTCTATTTTATACTCGGCAGTGAAGATCTGGACAAGAACAGAAAAAAGAGTAAGCCGATGGAAAGAACAATCGTAAACGAATCGTTGGTGCTTATTGACGAAATATTTTATAAAATGATGGTCGCTTCTCAGAAAGGCAAGCCACTATTTGTTCCGGAGAAAAATAAGCTGCTCAGATATGTTGATGATTCTTTTATAGAAGAAAATGAGTATACAACGGCACTGTATGATTTCTTTGTGAATAATATGAAATTAGGCGAGTCAGATGCATGGGATACTGTCGGCGATTGTATTCTGGAAATAAAAAACGGTGAAAATCCTCTTGAAGAAGTACTCAGCTATCTTGATTATCGCAAACTTTTGCCGGAGGAGAAAAATTTAAGTGAGTTGATAGGCATTATATCACGTTTGAATAACTTTACAAGAACACCGGTAAATCGTGGATTTACACCTGTTGAACTTAATCAACTCGGCGGAGGTCTGTCTGCCGACAGCATAGTTTTTGAGGAAGATGATCTGATACCGCAAGCCGTTCTTAATTCAAACAGCGAATCGTCAAAACAGTAAACAGGATAATTATAAAGCAAGCCGTTGACGTTGTGATGTGCGTGAACGGCTTGCTTTTGTTATCAGTATATTTCCTGCTCAAGATTTCTGAACATATCGTCATCGAAAAAATCCGTAATGGTTATCTGAAGTCCGTCGCAGAGCTTTTTCAAAGTTACTATACCGATATTTTTGGATTTCATATTGATTATATCGTTTACGGTCGATTGTGTAACAGCCGAAAGAGTTGCCAGCTTGTTTACGGTTATGTTTTTATCCTTGCATAGCTGTAATATGCGTTTTGAAACTGCTTCGGAAACAGATTTGCATACCATTATCATCATTCCTTTCAGTAATGATGATACCACAAATTTCCGATAATTATTAACGGTAAACCGTTGACAAACGAGTGGTGATGTGATATAATTCAATTAACGGTAAACCGTTAATAAATTTGTTGAGAGGTCAGAATATGTTTCGGTATGATATTTCACAGAAAATGAGGACTTTAGCGTATGTGAATTTTGTTGCCGGTATTTTAATTACAGTGGCGATAATCATTGTATGCTTTAAGAATGGTGCAGATTTGAATGAATTAAAACGCAACAGTGGTGAATGGCTTATCTGGACAGGAGTTATCGGCGGTGGATTTAGTGTTCTTGTAACTCTGATTGTTTCGTTTATAATTGCCACGATAGGTGATATTTCCGAATCACTTGAAGAAATGGTGTCTTTTCACGAGAGTGAGAATTCGATGATTTCGTCAATGACTTCATGGACGTGCGGAAAATGTGGCACTGTAAATCCCGGCAATAAAATTGTATGTTCAAAATGTCGTGAGTATAAGGATTGAGTTTTGTTAATAAAAGTAAAACGGTGAGCCTCACAAGCCCACCGTTTTTTGTTTTACAGCCTTCCGGTATATTTCCTGTTCAAGATTCCCGTACATATCGTCATTGAAAAAATCCGTAATGGTTATCTGAAGTTGTTTGCAGGGAACGGGGACGTGTGCAAATTCTGTCGGAAAAGTGCAGTTTTTGAATAATTGCTTGACTATCTCTTTTCAGAATGTTAATCTTTATTCAGCCTTTAAATCGGCTTATATATTGAATAAGGAGCATAGGAAAAAATTACAGTTTTCGTTCAGGCAAAATTAGTTGTAACATAAAATATAAGCACATAAATAAAGCTTTTTATAAAAATCGGAGATACCGTCTACAGCTAAAAGTAACCGCAGACGATCTGACGGATTTTGCGGTTGTTGTTAAAGCACCGTAAGATTCAACTGCGAGGAGGTAAATATGTATAAGAAATCAGGTTCTAAACTGAAAACAATTGCACTTCTTATCAGAGTGTTCGGTTTTATAGTAGCATTAGCTTCCGCTATAGCTTGCTGGAGCATAGCAGGGAATATCAGCAGTTACAATGAAACTTTAAAGAGCGTTATGATAGGTGCAGGATTCGAGATAGGTATTTTAATAATTGTTCCTGTTATTATCGGTTCGCTTATACTTGAAGGATTCGGCGATCTGATAGTTCTTACGGATGACAATAACGAATGCCTTAGAAAAATGGCAGGTCTTCCTGCTAAACAGATGGTTAATGTGCCTAACAATTATTACAATAACAATGCGGTTAATCCCACAAGTACAGTTTACAATAACAATGTGGTTAATCCCGCAAGTACAGCAGGTACGGCAAATGCCCAGAATTCTTCAGGCACCTGGGTTTGCGCAAAATGCGGTAAGGTTAATAATTCAAGAGGAGATTTCTGCGTAGGCTGCGGAGCAAGAAAGCCTTTACTTTAATCCAATCGGAATTTACGGCGGATGTATTTCTGCTGTGTATCGAATGTGCTGGCACATATTGATTATGCGTGTTCCTTATTCAATAAATGCGAAAACGGCGTACTGAAAATGTACGTCGTTTTTGCAATTTCGCTTATTCGATTTTTGAAGCGGCGCATTGCCGCAAGGTCGGAATTTGAAGCGGCACATTGCCGCAAGGTCGGAATTCGAGGTGGCACATTGCCGCAAGGTCGGAACAGTCAGCGGCGACCCGCCTTATCAAATTATTTAAAATTATCACTATCGTTTATTCCCGACCGTTTCACTATCCTGCATATATTTGCAACCTATAAAAAGGTCGGAATTTGAAGCGGCACATTGCCGCTTAGTAGCCGTATTCGTCGGAGATGAGGATTACTTTTATTCTGTCCTTGTCACGCTGATGAGCCATTATGACATAATCGTTGCAAATCCTGTCGGGGCTTAAGCAGTGCGCACATCTGCCTGTCTTTGCACATGGGGTGTTTCTGCCGAGCCTTACGCAGTTTGCGGGAGATGCAATCGTTTCAAGACGGTCAACGGCTGAGTGGAGGTCTGTTACAATCTTGTTTAAGCCGGCAACAATGATTACCTGCTTCGGTCCGAATATCATGGCGGCTACACGGTTGCCGGTGCCGTCTACGTTGTATAATTCGCCGTATTCGGTTATCGCATTAGTGCTTGCAAAGTAGGTGTCGGCTGAAAAAGCCTTCCTGTAAAGGTCGTTTACCTCATCGGGAGAGAGCTTTTCACGGTCAATGTAGATACCGCTGTAGTTTTCGTTCAGAAAATCCTGAATGCCGGTTTCTTTGAGCGTCATTGTTCCGCCGGAAACTATCAGCTTGTCGTCCTTTATAAGTTCCTTTATTATCTGCTTAGCCTCGTCGGGAGTATCGACAAGATAACCCTTCATATTGTTCTTTTCAAGGGCGGATATTACCTTTTCCGCTCTTTTTTTGAGTGCGGCTTTTACATTTTCGTTCATATTATCAGTTCCTTTCGTCATTTTGTGCGGTATGACCGCTGTATAAGATAAATATAACATATTTCGCAAAAAAGTCAAGAATAGTGATAGACATTTAAAGCTGAATGTGCTATAATTGACTATAAGCAGAGTTGTGAACTGCGGTTTATGAAGATACGATATAAAACGGTAATATTCCGATAAATAGAAAGGAACATAATATGGAAATATTAAAGCTCAATGCGCCCTGCAAGGATTATATCTGGGGCGGTAACAGATTAAGAGAGGAATACGGCAAGGTATCAGACGCTGATAAGATAGCTGAGAGCTGGGAGCTGTCCTGCCATAAGGACGGTCAGAGCGTTATTGCAAACGGCAAGGACAAAGGCAAGACGCTTTCCGAGTATGTAGCGGAAAACAAGAATGCGCTCGGTACAGCCTGCGGCAGATTCGAGTATTTCCCCATACTTATAAAGCTGATAGACGCAAAGGATAATCTGTCTGTACAGGTACACCCCGACAACGATTATGCTATGCGTGTCGAGGGCGAGTACGGCAAGACGGAAATGTGGTATATCGTTGACTGTGAGGAAGGCTCACAGCTTATATACGGCTTTGATAAAGAAATTTCAAGAGAAGAGTTTGCGGACAGAATAAAGAACAACACCTTGCTTGAGGTCACAAACAATGTTCCCGTACATAAGGGAGATGTGTTCTTCATCGAGTCGGGTACGCTCCACGCTATCGGCAAGGGTATACTTATTGCCGAGATTCAGCAGAACAGCAATACGACATACAGAGTATATGACTACGGCAGAGTAGGCAAGGACGGAAAGCCCAGAGAGCTTCATATTGAAAAGGCTATAGACGTTACCGAGCTTTGCCCTCCGAAATATGATACAAAGCCTCAGGGCAAGCCTGTAAAGATAGACGGCGGCGAGGAAACATTGCTCCGTAGCTGTGAATATTTCGATGTTCATAAAATCAAGGTTTCAGGAACAGTAACGCTTGACGCAGACGAAAAGTCGTTTATGTCGGTGCTGGTGCTTGACGGCAGCGGTAAAATCGGTGAGCTTGATGCAAAGAAGGGCGACAGCTTCTTTGTTCCTGCAGGCTACGGCAGATTTACTCTTACGGGTAATCTTGAGGTAATTCTTTCTGATATAGTTTAATACTTGTGTTTTGAAAGGTTAAAGGGGATATATGAAGTATTATATCGGCGTTGACATTGGCGGTACAAATATCAAGGCAGGAGTGGTTGACGAGAACGCACAGCTCGTTTCGAAAATATCGCTCAAGACAAATGCGGCAGACGGTTACAAAAGCGTCCTTGCAGTAATCATTGACGCTGTTGAACAGGCTGTACAGCTTTCGGGCGAGGACATTGACAGGATAAAGACTATCGGCGTCGGCTGTCCGGGAACTATGGATAACGAAAACGGCACTGTGCTGTATTCAAATAATCTGTACTGGGAGAATGTTCCGCTTGCAAAGGATCTTGCAGAACATTTCGGTAAGCGTATCATCCTTGAAAATGACGCTAATGTTGCGGCATACGGCGAATATCTTGCAGGTGCGGCAAAGGGTGCGAAAAACGCTGTAGTGCTGACGCTCGGAACGGGTGTTGGCGCAGGTATAATTATAAACGGCGAGATATACAGCGGCTCAAACAACGCAGGCGGCGAGATAGGTCATACTGTTATAGAGGTTGACGGTGCGCCGTGTACCTGCGGAAGAAACGGCTGTTTTGAGGCTTATTCTTCGGCTACGGGACTTGTCCGTATGACGAGGGAAATGATTGAGAAATATCCGAGCGGACGGCTTCACGAAATGGTTGACCGTGACGGGAAAATTTCAGCAAGAACTGCGTTCAATGCCGCTAAGCTGGGCGACCCTGAGGGAAGGGAAGTTGTTGATAAATATATCAAGTATCTTGCCTGCGGAATAACGAATGTGATAAACGTATTCCAGCCCGATATTCTCTGTATAGGCGGAGGAGTATGCAACGAGGGCGATAATCTGCTTATACCGCTGAAAGCACAGGTAGCAAAGCAGATCTACTCAAAAAACAATGCTAAAAATACCGAGATAGTAATCTGCACACTTGCAAATGAAGCAGGTATGATCGGCAGTGCCATGCTCGGCAGAAAATAAAAACACTTTTTACAAAGGAAAGGACAGTAAAAATGAGAAGCGATCTTATCAAGAGCGGCGTAGACAGAACACCGCACAAAGCCTTACTGAAGGCACTGGGTGTAACAGACAGCGAGATGCACAAGCCGTTTATTGCCGTTGTATGTGCGGCAAGCGACTATGTTCCCGGTCATGCGCATCTGCACGAAATATCAAGACAGGTAAAGGACGGTATAAGAAACGCAGGCGGCGTTCCTTTTGAGTTCTTCACCATCGGCGTGTGCGACGGCCTTGCAATGAACCACAGAGGCATGAGATATTCTCTTGCATCCCGTGAGCTTATCTGCGACAGCATCGAGGTAATGCTGACAGCACATCCTCTTGACGGTATCGTATTTATCCCGAACTGCGACAAGATAGTTCCCGGTATGATAATGGCTGCCGCAAGAATGAACCTCCCCTCTATTTTTGTAAGCGGCGGTCCTATGAACCCCGGCAGAGTACAGGGCAAGAGAGTAGGATATAACGAGATATACGAAGCTATCGGTCAGTATTCCAACGGTACTATAGGCGATGATGTTCTTCTTGACTACGAGAATAACGCTTGTCCTACCTGCGGCTCATGTTCGGGTATGTACACGGCGAACTCAATGAACTGCCTTACAGAAGCAATCGGCCTTTCGATGCCGAAGTCGGGTACAGAGCCTGCTGTAAATGCCGCTCGCCGCAGACTTGCAAAGGAAACGGGCGAAAGAATAGTTGAGCTTGTAAAGCAGAACATCTGTGCTAAGGATATTATCACAAAGAAAAATATGATGAACGCACTCGCTACTGATATGGCAATCGGTGCTTCCTCAAATACGGTGCTTCATCTTCTTGCTATCGCACACGAGGCAGGAGTTGACATTTCTCTTGACGATATTGACAACAAGAGCAAGACAACACCTCAGCTTTCAAAACTCAATCCTGCAAGTGATATATTCATAACAGACCTTAACGATGTAGGCGGTATCCAGTCGGTTATCAAGGAGCTTGCAAAGGGCGGCCACGTTGATACAAGCGTTCTTACTGTTTCGGGTACACAGGCTGACAGAATCGCCAAGGCTCCGAATGCAGACGGTACAATAATCCACACCTGCGAGAATCCTATCAGAAAAGACGGCGGTCTTGCAATACTCAGCGGTAACCTTGCAGAAAACGGCTCTGTTGTAAAGCAGGGTGCAGTTAAGCCCGAAATGATGGACTTCACAGGTACTGCGAAGGTATTTGACGGCGAACAGGCTGCTTGTGACGCTATCCTCAATAACGTTATCATCCCCGGTGACGTTGTTGTTATCCGCTATGAAGGCCCCAAGGGTGGTCCCGGCATGCCTGAGATGCTTGCTCCTACGGCGGCTATTGTCGGCAAGGGCCTTGACGGAAGCGTTGCTCTTATCACAGACGGACGTTTCAGCGGTGCCAGCAGAGGTGCGGCGGTAGGTCACGTTTCTCCCGAGGCGGCTGACGGCGGACTTATAGCTTACGTTGAAAACGGAGATAAGATACATATCAATATACCTGCAAGAAGCATTGAACTTCTTGTTGACGATGAAACGATAGCACAGCGTAAGGCTAAGGGCGTAAATGCTCCCGTAAGACAGCTTGACGGTTATCTCAAGCGTTACGCAAAGCTGGTTACAAGCTCGAATACAGGCGCTGTATTTGAAGACTGATATGCTAATTTAATACTGTTCAGCAAAGGCTGTGTATTTAGGTACACAGCCTTGCGGTGATATTGATGACAGAAGGGGGCGGTAGCTATCGCTCATAATGATAATATGCACGCAGGACACAGGGAGCGTATGATAAGCCGCCTTAAAGAGTTCGGCAGTGAGGGGTTTCAGTCGCACGAGCTGCTTGAAATGATGCTGTACAGCTCTTTTAAGCAGTGTGACACAAACCCGATAGCGCACAGGCTTATTGACAGATTCGGAACGCTCAGCGGTGTGTTTTCGGCAAGCGAAAACGAGTTGTGCGAGGTCGAGGGTGTAGGCAGGTCTACCGCTCAGATGATAATCGTACTTCGTGCGAACATAGAGCGTATGCTGGCTGAGAGCGTTCAGAAGGGTGAGATGCTCGGCGCATCCGGAGCGGTAAAGGACTATTGTATGGGGCTTTTCCGCTTTGTAGATACCGAACAGCTGAGAATGATATTTCTCGACAGCGAGTATTGTTTTATGTCGCAGGAAATAATAAGCACGGGTGCGCTTGAACAGGTGCGGCCGGATATAATGAGATTGCTTGAAAAGGCAGTGCAGAAAAGATGCCCTATAGTCGTTATGACGCATAACCATCCGAGAGGCAGTGAAATGCCGTCTACGGAGGATAAGATAATGACGAGAAATCTTTTCAACCTTCTTGAAAAGGCAGGAATTTATCTTGCCGACCACGTTATAGTCGGTATGCACGGCAGTCTTTCTATGCGTGAGAACGGTATTCTTCCTGATATATGGAACGATTTTTAAGGAGCTAAAATGGACAAGTTCGTATTAAAATCAAATTATAAGCCGATGGGCGATCAGCCACAGGCTATAGACAGCCTTGCAAACGGTGTGCTTGACGGCGATAAGGAACAGGTTCTGCTCGGAGTTACCGGTTCGGGAAAAACCTTTACTATGGCAAATATTATCGAAAAGGTCAACCGTCCCACGCTTATCCTTGCGCATAACAAGACGCTTGCGGCACAGCTGTGCAGTGAGTTCAAGGAGTTTTTTCCGGATAATGCTGTCGAATATTTTGTAAGCTATTACGACTACTATCAGCCTGAGGCGTATATTCCGTCAACCGATGCCTATATCGAAAAGGACAGTGCGATAAACGATGAGATAGACCGCCTGCGACACTCGGCAACAGCGGCTCTTGCGGAGCGCAGAGATGTAATTATCGTTGCCAGTGTAAGCTGTATCTACAGCTTGGGCAGTCCGGAGGATTACCGTGAGAATATGCTTTCTATCCGTGAGGGTCAGGAGCGAAGCCGTGACGATATAATAAAAAGGCTTGTCGAAATACAGTATGAACGCAACGACATGAATTTCATCCGTAACAAGTTCAGGGTAAGAGGCGATGTGCTTGAGGTTTTCCCTGCAGGAAGTACGTCAGACAAGGCGATAAGGATAGAATTTTTCGGTGATGAGATAGACAGAATATCCGAGATAGATATAGTGACGGGCGAGGTGAAACGGCGCTTTTCTCACGTTGCCATTTTCCCTGCGTCACATTACATCGTAAGCAAGGCACGGCTTGAAAATTCGCTTACCGAGATAGAAAACGAAATGGAAGAGCGTGTTAAATTCTTCACCGATAACCATAAGCTGATAGAGGCGCAGAGGATAGAGCAGAGAACACGCTATGATATGGAAATGCTCCGTGAGATAGGAACGTGCAAGGGCGTTGAGAACTATTCACGGGTGCTTGCAGGAAGAGCGCCGGGCAGCTCGCCCATAACTCTTATGCACCATTTTCCGAAAGATTTTCTTATGTTCATTGACGAGAGCCACGTTACATTGCCGCAGGTAAGAGGTATGTACGGCGGCGACTTTGCACGAAAGAAAAACCTTGTGGATTACGGCTTCCGTCTGCCGTCTGCTTATGATAACCGACCGATGAATTTTGACGAGTTTACCTCGATGATAAATCAGGTCATTTATGTTTCGGCTACACCGGGTGAATACGAAAAGAGCCACGCTGTGAATACAGCCGAGCAGGTCATACGTCCTACGGGTCTGCTTGATCCGATAATCGAGATAAAGCCTGTTGCGGGACAGATAGAGGATCTTTATTCCGAAATAAACGAGCGTACCAAAAAGGGTGAGTGCGTGCTTATCACTACGCTTACAAAGAAAATGGCTGAGGATCTGACGGCTTATTACGAAAAGCTCGGCGTGAAGATACGCTATATGCACCACGATATTGATTCTATCGAACGTATGGAGATAATAAGAGATCTGCGTATGCACGTCTTTGATGTGCTTGTCGGAATAAATCTTCTGCGTGAGGGTCTTGACTTGCCGGAGGTATCGCTTGTTGCGATACTTGACGCAGATAAAGAGGGCTTTTTACGAAGCGAAACCTCGCTTATACAGACTATAGGCAGGGCGGCAAGAAATGCCGAAGGCAAGGTCATAATGTATGCCGATACGGTTACGGACAGTATGGAAAAGGCAGTGACCGAAACCAACCGCCGCCGTGAGATTCAGATGAAATATAACGAGGAACACGGCATCACGCCTAAAACTATAGTAAAGGATGTAAGGGCGGTGCTGGAAATATCGTCCGGCAAGGATAAGGGCAAAAAGAGAAAATACACCAAGGCAGAGCGTGAGGCGCTTATCAAACAGTATACCGCAGAGATGAAAAATGCGGCAAAGCTGCTTGACTTTGAACACGCCGCATATCTGCGTGATAAGATAAAGGAGCTTCAGGAAAGCAAGTAAGCTGTTGACGGAGATGACAAAAGAAAATGGGAATAGATAAAATAATCATCAAGGGTGCAAGAGAGCATAATCTGAAGAATATTGATATAGAACTGCCCCGTGACAAGTTGATAGTTATGACGGGACTTTCAGGATCGGGAAAGTCATCGCTTGCATTTGATACTATTTATGCGGATGGTCAGAGAAGGTATATCGAGAGCCTGTCATCATATGCAAGAATGTTCCTCGGACAGATGGAAAAGCCCGATGTTGACAGCATAGAGGGATTATCTCCTGCTATATCAATAGACCAGAAAACGACCTCGAAAAACCCTCGTTCCACTGTCGGAACGGTAACGGAGATATACGACTATCTCAGACTGCTTTATGCAAGAGTAGGCATTCCGCACTGTCCTGTCTGCGGTAAAGAGATAAGACAGCAGACGGTGGATCAGATAGTTGACAGGGTAATGGAACTGCCCGAGAGGACAAAGTTTCAGATCTTATCGCCGATAGTAAGAGGCAGAAAGGGCGAATACCGCAAGGAACTTGAGGACCTTGTAAAGCAGGGCTACGCAAGAGTGCGTATTGACGGGATAATCTACGATCTTTCCGAGCAGATAAAGCTTGACAAGAACAAGAAGCATAACATAGAGGTCGTTGTAGACCGACTTGTAATGAAAGAGGATATAAAGTCACGTTTATCCGACAGCCTTGAGGTTGCGGGAAATCTTTCGGGCGGACTTATTCTTATAGATGTAATTGACGGCGAGGAACTGAGTTTTTCACAGAACTATGCCTGCCCCGAACACGGAGTAAGCATAGAGGAACTTGTACCGAGAATGTTCTCGTTCAACAATCCCTTCGGCGCTTGTCCTACCTGTACCGGTCTCGGAATTTTCAGAAGGATAGATGTAGATCTGATTTTACCTAACCGTGATCTTACTATCCGTGAAAATGCGATAAAGGCGAGCGGCTGGAAGTATGCGGACGGAACTATAGCGCAGATGTATTTTGACGCTGTTGCAAACGAATACGGCTTCAGCGTGGATCAGCCTGTAAAGGAACTGACAAAGGAACAGTTAGATGCGGTGCTTTACGGTACGGGCGAAAAGAAGATAAAGGTCGTGCGCAGTAAAGAGCAGGGCGGCGGTGTCTATATGACGGCGTTCGAGGGCGTAGTAAACAACCTTGAAAGACGCTATAAGGAAACAACGAGCGTATATTCAAGAGAGGATATAGCTCAGTATATGGGTGATGCGGTGTGTCCCGACTGTCACGGTCAGCGACTGAAAAAGGAAGCTCTTTGCGTTACCGTATGCGGTAAGAATATCAACGAATTCTGTGATATGAGCATCAGCGAAGCGCTTGAATTTGTCAAAAGCATAAAGCTGTCTGAACGTGATATGATGATAGCAAGTCAGATACTGAAAGAAATCAAGGAACGTCTGGGATTTCTGAGCAGCGTCGGACTTGAATATCTGACATTATCAAGAACGGCAGGTACTCTTTCGGGCGGTGAAAGTCAGCGTATAAGACTTGCAACGCAGATAGGCAGCAGTCTTATGGGAGTGCTGTATATCCTTGACGAGCCGAGCATTGGACTTCATCAGAGGGATAACGACAAGCTTATCGCAACGCTGAAAAGACTGCGTGACCTCGGAAATACGCTTATAGTCGTTGAGCATGATGAGGATACGATGAGGGCGGCTGATTTTATCGTTGACATAGGTCCCGGTGCGGGCGTTCACGGCGGTGAGGTTATCTGTGCAGGCACGCTTGACGATATAATGAAGTGCGAGCGCTCGATAACAGGACAGTATCTCACGGGAAAATTAAAGATAGAAGTACCCGAAAAACGCAGAAAGCCAACTAAGAAGTGGCTTAAGATAACAGGCTGCCGTGAAAATAATCTGAAGAACATTACGGTAAAAGTACCGCTCGGAATATTCACCTGCATTACAGGCGTATCGGGCAGCGGCAAGAGTTCGCTTGTTAATGAGATAATCTACAAGCATCTTGTTGCAAAGCTGAACCGTGCAAGAATAAAACCCGGTGCGTTCGATACATTCGAGGGTACGGAGTATCTTGACAAGGTAATAGCTATCGACCAGTCGCCGATAGGCAGAACACCGAGGAGCAACCCTGCGACCTATACGGGTGTATTCAACGATATAAGAGAGCTGTTCGCATCGACCAATGACGCAAAGATGAGGGGCTATACAAGCGGAAGATTTTCATTCAATGTAAAGGGCGGACGCTGCGAAGCCTGCGAGGGCGACGGTATCAACAAGATAGAAATGCACTTCCTGCCCGATATATATGTACCGTGCGAGGTCTGCAAGGGCAAACGCTATAACCGTGAAACGCTCGAGGTTCACTACAGAGGCAAGAATATTTACGATGTGCTTGAAATGACGGTAGAAGAGGGTATAGCTTTCTTTGAAAATCACGAAAAGATAAAGAGAAAGTTGCAGACGCTTTACGATGTAGGACTTGGATATGTAAAGATAGGTCAGCCTGCGACAACGCTTTCGGGCGGTGAGGCACAGAGAGTAAAGCTGGCTTCGGAGCTTTCAAAGCGTGCGACAGGCAAGACGGTGTACATTCTTGACGAGCCTACAACAGGACTTCATACCGCCGATGTACACAAGCTGATAGATGTACTTCAGAAGCTGACCGACGGCGGAAATACCGTTCTCGTTATCGAACACAACCTTGATGTTATAAAAACAGCCGACTATATCATTGATATGGGGCCTGAGGGCGGAAGCGGCGGCGGTACGGTGATTGCTACCGGCACTCCGGAGAAAGTAGCGGCAAATCCCGTAAGCTATACGGGCAGGTATTTAGCACCCATGCTCGGTATCGAGAGGACGGAGCAGACGATGCTTGAATAAATTCTATACGGACAGATAAGTAATAATTCTTATCTGTCCGTATTTTGATAATATAGGCAGGCTTAAAGAGAAAAAATTCAGGTACGCCCGATAGATAACAGCAGAGTTACCGAATGCTAACCGAAAAAATTAAGAAAATCCCTTGAAAATGGCGAGAGAATAGTATATAATATATTTGTATGTTCCGGGTATTTCCCGGCAAAGAACTACCGGTGACCGTGACAAGCTACGGCTGCGGTCACGAAAATTTGAAAGGAGTCTACAACTGTTATGACGTATTCACATGAAGTTGAAACTATGTGTCCCGTGAAGCAGGGCGTAGCGCACGGCGCAGCTCCCATTCCGGAAGAAGCAAAGTGGGTAAAGGCGAAGGAAATCAAGGATATTTCCGGTTTTACACACGGTATCGGCTGGTGTGCACCCCAGCAGGGTACATGTAAGCTGTCTTTAAATGTTAAGGATGGTGTAATTCAGGAGGCACTCGTTGAAACTATCGGTTGCTCAGGTATGACACATTCTGCAGCTATGGCGGCTGAAATTCTTCCCGGCAGAACAATTCTCGAGGCACTTAATACTGACCTCGTTTGTGACGCTATAAACACAGCAATGAGAGAACTCTTCCTCCAGATCGTTTACGGCAGAAGCCAGAGTGCTTTCTCAGAGGACGGTCTTGCAATCGGTGCAGGTCTTGAGGATCTCGGTAAGGGTCTTCGTTCACAGGTAGGTACAATGTACGGTACTCTCAAGAAGGGTCCTCGTTACCTCGAAATGACAGACGGTTATGTTACAGGTCTTGCACTCAATGAAGATGATGAGATCATCGGCTACAAGTTCGTTAACTTCGGCAAGATGATGGAATTCATCAAGAACGGTGACGATGCTAACACAGCATTCGAAAAGGCACAGGGTCAGTACGGCCGTGTTAACGATGCTGTAAAGATCATCGACCCCAGAAAGCAGTAAGGAGGAAATAACAATGGCTTTATTTGAATCATATGACAGACGTGAACCCCAGATTCTCGCTGTTTTAAAGAACTATGGTATAGGCTCTGTTGAAGAGTGTGCAGAAATCTGCAAGGCTAAGGGTCTTGACATCTACAAGCTCGTTGAAGGCATTCAGCCTATCTGCTTCGAAAACGCTAAGTGGGCTTACACAGTAGGCTGTGCTATCGCTATCAAGAAGGGCTGCAAGAGAGCAGCTGACGCTGCCGCTGCTATAGGCGAAGGCTTACAGGCATTCTGCATCCCTGGTTCAGTTGCCGATCAGCGTAAGGTTGGTCTTGGCCACGGTAACTTAGGCAAGATGCTTCTTGAAGAAGATACAAAGTGCTTCTGCTTCCTCGCAGGCCACGAGTCATTCGCAGCTGCAGAAGGTGCTATCGGTATCGCTGAAAAGGCAAACAAGGTTCGTAAGGAACCCCTGCGTGTTATCCTTAACGGTTTAGGTAAGGATGCCGCTCAGATCATCGCTCGTATCAACGGCTTCACATACGTTGAAACAGAGATGGATTACTACACAGGTGAGGTTAAGGAAGTATTCCGCAAGTCTTACTCTGACGGTCTTCGTGCTAAGGTTAACTGCTACGGCGCTAACGACGTAACAGAAGGCGTTGCAATCATGTGGAAGGAAGGCGTTGACGTTTCTATCACAGGTAACTCAACTAACCCCACACGTTTCCAGCACCCCGTTGCAGGCACATACAAGAAGGAATGCGTTGAAAAGGGCAAGAAGTACTTCTCAGTTGCATCAGGCGGCGGTACAGGTCGTACACTCCACCCCGATAACATGGCTGCAGGCCCTGCTTCATACGGTATGACAGATACAATGGGTCGTATGCACTCTGACGCTCAGTTCGCAGGTTCTTCTTCAGTTCCCGCACACGTTGAGATGATGGGTCTTATCGGTATGGGTAACAACCCCATGGTTGGTGCTACAGTTGCTTGCGCAGTTGCTGTTGAGGAAGCGCTGAAGGCTTAATCGATAACATCGGTACAAGATAATATGCTATATAAGGCGGTCGCTGTTCGGTGACCGCCTTTTTGCATAAAAACCGCTCAAAAAAGCCGATGAAACGTTAAAAACTATATCACCCCCACTACACATTAAAAATAAATCAGAAAAATCCAAAGGCGGATATGATATGCTTGTTGCGTCTTATTTGCCGTTATGCTATAATTTAATCAGAATCAATTGGGAGCGTGAGAAAATGTTCAGTGCCATATATCCTGTTCCGGCAAGCGAAGTCAGGCTGCCGTTTTATCTGTCGGGAATAGGGAGAACATCGCCCGAATTTCACGTTAAGCGTGATAAGGGGCTTACCTCGCATCAATTTCTGTATACTGCAAAAGGCTGCGGTGTTTTAGAAGTCGGTAACAGAAAATATAAGCTTGAAAAGAATTCCTTTATGTATCTTCCGCCAGAATTGCCTCACGAGTATTATCCTGAAAATGATGAGTGGAATACCTGCTGGATGATTTTCAGAGGCGACTTTCTTAAGGGCATTATGAATACAATGGGCTTCAGCGGCGAAATGGTCGCAACGGATGCCGACCTTACAGCCTTTGAAAAGATATTCGGCAGAATATACAGTCTTGCGGCGGATAATCTTCATAACGGCGAAAAATGCTCGTTGCTGATATATAACGCAGTGCTGGCGGCAAAAGAGATATTCGGCGGTAAGCAGGAAGAAAACAATACGGGAAATCTCATAGCGGATAATGCTGTAAGATATATAAACGAGCATTACGGCGATGATATTACGCTAAGCGAGCTTGCCTGCCTTTCCGGCGTTTCACCGCAGTATTTCGACCGTGTTTTCAGAGAACGTCTTAATATGCGGCCTATGGAGTATATCGCTCGTGTCAAAATCTCAAAAGCCAAGTCTATGCTTCTTGACTCCGATATTTCCGTGACACAGCTTTCAAAAAGTCTGGGATACACCGGTCCCACTTATTTCGGAATCGTATTCAAAAAGTATGAGGGGATTTCGCCTTCCGAGTTCAGAAAAAACGGCGGTAGTGTAATTTAGTTTCAAAAAGTTAGAGTTATCATTAATTTAAGATTGACGGCGGACGTTTTCCGATATATATTTATATTGTAATTTTATATCGGAAGGGGTGCTTTTATGGGCATTTTAAAACGAATAACCGCACTTGCCATCGGTGCGGCGATTATGTGTACCGCAGTTAATACTGTATTTGCGGAAAATAATAACAGAGGTGATACGGTGAATATTAAAATTGACGGCAGTAAAGCAAACACAAGCGAAAACTTACTCTACAGAGGACAGGGCATGATCAGCTGTAACGGCTCGTCAAGGCTTTTGCTTGACTATAAGGAGAAAAATCCCGAAAGCTATAACAAGATACTTGAACATCTTTACGGCAAAAACGGACTTAAATTTACTCACTTCAAGGTGGAAATGGGCGCCGATGTCAATACTTCATCGGGTACTGAGCCTACGACGATGAGATATGAGGACGAAAAAGCTGATGTGACCCGTGGGGCAGGTTTTCAGCTTGCCGCCGATATTAAAAAGATAAATCCTGACGTAACACTTGATATGCTGTGGTGGAGCGAGCCTAAATGGGTATCGGATTCAAGCGATGTTTATGCCGCAAGATATAAGTGGTATAAGCAGACGCTTGATGCCGCTTATGAAACCTACGGTCTTGTGTTTGATTATGTAAGTGCGAACCAAAATGAACGTGCCGTTGATACGGATTGGATAATCTATCTTTCAAAAACGCTTAAAAGCGAAAAGGACTGTCCGTATGATTACTCTGAGATCAAGATAGTTGCGGCGGACGAATGCGGCACTTGGGGCATATCAAGGCTGATGATGAAGAATAAGGAGCTGTGTGATGCGGTCGATGTGATCGGTTCTCACTACACAAGTTTCGCTGATGATACTACAAAAAAGCTTGCGGAGGAATACGGCAAGGAATTATGGTTTTCCGAGGGAAGCTCACCTATGAACTATGCACAGTCGACTTACCGCTTTGACGAGGGTAATTCCGGACTTACAGGTCTTAACGGTGTGCTTGATATTGCAAACCGTATGATCACAATGGTAAGCGGCGGATATATGACGCTGTATGAATATCAGCCTGCCGTTGCAGGATATTATGACGGCGTTACATATTGCCACAAACAGCTTATAAACGCCTGCACCCCGTGGAACGGCTATTACACCCTTGACAGCGGATATTATATGAATCTGCATTTCTCACAGTTTATGGATAAGGGCTGGAGCTTTATATTTGACGCTTGTTACGGCGATGCAAAGGTCGGCGGTGACGGTCACGCACTAGTTGACGCAAAGTACAGCTATATCACCGCTTGCAGTGCGGAAGGCGATTACAGCACGATTATTACAAATACGACATCGGAGCCTATCACATATAACTTTGAGGTGTCAAATCTTGCCAAAGCAAGAAATGAGGTATATGTCTGGGAAACAAGAGGCCCTGACAGCAATCAGGAATATAACGCTAACTACTTCAAGAAAATCGCTACGGTAACTCCCGAAAATAATAAGTATTCTGTCACGATAAAGCCGTATTCAATGATAACTGTATCAACTTTGAATATATCAGAGCCTGAATTTGATGTGCCGCAGGAAAGCAGCAATACGTTACTTTCGTTGCCGTACACAGATGATTTCGGTTATTCCGATGAGTTCCTTGCTTCAAGAGGAAACGCACCGCTTTATACGACCGATGAGGGCGGCGCTTTTGAGGTTGCCGAAAAGAACGGCGAAAAGGTGCTGATGCAGAAGATTACAAAGGATATTAAGGCTAACGAATGGGGCGGTACACCTGATCCGACAACTAATTTCGGCGATGATCGCTGGTATAATTACAGCGTAAGTGCGGATATACTTACAGACGGGGAAGACAGCTATGCAGGCGTAGGTCTGAGATATATCCTCGCAGACAGCGGTAGGAGCGGTTACAGCGTTACGCTTTATGAAAACGGAAACTGGAATTTCTTCGGCGGAAAGAAGAAGGTTCTTGACGGAAATATAGCAGACTTTGATTCGTCAAAGTGGCATAATGTAAAAATTTCCGCACTGAACAATGATATAACAGTTTCAGTCGATGGCGAGAAAATAATTGATTATAAGGCTGAGGAGGGCGGCTACAGTGCAGGAAGAGCGGCACTCTACAGTTCATATAACAACTGCTGTTTTGATAATGTCAAGGTTGAGGCAACCGACAGCGTTCAGCCGTATGTGAACAAGTTTGATAATTTCGACAACATATTTACTTACAGCGAAAACGGCTGGGAACACAGCACTATGGACAGCTTCAAAAACTACAAGCGTACAATTTCGCACGGCGCTGAAGGAGGTTATTTAACCGTTGATTTTGAGGGAACGGGCATTATCCTTACAGGCGCACAGAAAGGCGACACGGTTGTAAGCATTGAGCTTGACGGCAAAACCGTTAATAAGGAATATGCCGTATCAAAAATCAGCAACAGACAGTCGTTCTTGCTGATAAACGGCTTGGAGCAGGGCAGTCATACTCTTAAATTGACTGTCGTAAGCGGAAGCTGTTCTGTCGATGCGGCACAGGTGCTGTACGATTATGAGGCTGTGAATAAAGCTGTAATAAGCGAAACGTCATCGGTAGCCGAAAGCACAGATTCATCCGACAGCGTTCCCGAAGATAACGACAAATCAGCAAAAAGCAACGGCGGTAAAGGCTCATTTCCGTTTGTTCCCGTTGCTGTAGGAGCGGTTGCTGTGGCTGCCGCAATCGGCGCAGGCGTTGCGATAGCAAAAATGAAAAAGAAGAAAGATTTATAATCAGGAGGGTATATTATGTCAAGATTTGAGATAAGAGATAAGTTTTATTTGGACGGGAAACCGTTCAAGGTAATTTCGGGTTCAATACATTATTTTCGCACCGTACCGGAATATTGGCAGGACAGGCTTGAAAAGCTCATAAATATCGGATGCAATACAGTTGAAACGTATATTCCGTGGAATTTTCACGAAACTGAAAAAGGAAATTTCAATTGGAACGGAATGCATGATATCTGCCGTTTTATAGAGCTTGCCGATAAACTCGGACTTTATATGATTATCAGACCGTCGCCGTATATCTGTTCAGAGTGGGAATTCGGTGGATTGCCTGCGTGGTTGTTAAAAGACCGTGCAATGCGTCTGAGATGCTCCTACAAGCCGTACCTTAATGCAGTGGACAGTTATTACAGCGTTCTTATGCCCAAGCTTGCACCTTATCAGATTGATAATGGCGGCAATATAATTATGATGCAGATTGAAAATGAGTATGGCTATTACGGAAATGACACGTCATATCTCGAGTTTCTGAGAGATACTATGCGTAAGTATGGCATAACTGTACCGTTTGTGACATCTGATGGGCCGTGGAGTGAATTTGTTTTCAAATCAGGTATGGTTGACGGTGCATTGCCGACCGGCAATTTCGGCTCTTCTGCTGAATGGCAGTTTGGTGAAATGCGGCGTTTTATCGGAGAAGATAAACCGCTCATGTGTATGGAATTCTGGAACGGCTGGTTTGACGTCTGGGGCGAAGAACACAATATCACAGCACCTGAAAAGGCAGCTCAAGAACTTGATACTCTGCTCAAAAATGGCAGTATGAATTTCTATATGTTCGAGGGCGGAACAAATTTCGGGTTTATGTCCGGAAAGAACAATGAGAAAAAGACAGGCATAGTGACATCGTATGATTATGATGCGCCCTTGACAGAAGATGGTCGAATAACCGAAAAATACGAAAAGTGCAAAGAGGTGATTTCTCGTTATACCGATATAAATGAAGTCCCGCTTACAACACAAATAAGACGTCTGGAATACGGAGAAATCCGATGCACAGCCAAAACCGATCTTTTCAGCACACTTGACAGTATCTCAGACCCGATAAAGTCGGTGTACCCGCTGAGCTTTGAGGAACTGGACAGCTATTACGGTTATGTTCTTTACAGATTACACATCAGGGAAAACGAAACAGTCAGCACTGTGAGATGCGAAAATGCCGCAGACAGAGTACAAGGCTTCAGAAACGGCAAGTATGCGTTTACGGCCTTTGCCGAAACGATAGACGAACAGTTTGAGCTTGCTGAAAAATCCGCAGGCGGAACAACAGATCTACTTGTTGAGAACATCGGCAGAGTTAACTTTGGTACAGGACTTGAGTGCCAGCACAAGGGCGTTCTCGGCGGAATAAGAATTAACGATCACAGGCAGTATGGATTTGAAATGTTCACACTTCCACTTGATGAAAATCAGCTTGACAGAATAGACTATAACCGTGGTTACAATGACGGTGTACCGGCATTCTATAAATTTGAATTTGAAATAAGTGAAACCGCTGATACATTTCTGGATACCGATGGCTTCGGAAAGGGTGTTGCGTTTATTAACGGATTCAATCTCGGCAGATTCTGGAATATAGGCCCTCAGAAAAAGCTGTATATTCCGGCTCCGCTTCTGAAAAAAGGTAAAAATGAAATAGTTATTTTTGAAACCGAAGGAAACAGCGCAGACAGCATCACTTTGTCCGATAATAACTGAATTTATGTAAGCCTCTGCTTTTTTGCAGAGGCTTCAGTCTGTCGATAAACCTTTGTGTTTTCTGAAAATGGGGTGTCGCTTATTGCTTGCTCTGTTGGTTTTGCATCGTGCAAAACTTTTGGCAAGCAACCAAAGCATCCTTGCTTTGGGGCGTAGCCCCCGACAGGGTCTAGGGGCGGTAGCCCCAGTAATATAGCCCCTTTCCCGGGGAAAGGGGTTTGGGGATAGGGATTGAGGACAAGCACTTTTTTGAAAAAACAGACTTTTTCTACAAGCTGATATATTGTACTTGTATTTTAACACAAGGGCTTCGATTAGTCAACGGTATGTGTTACAAAAAATCAACGGTTTGAAATCCGATATATGCTACACTTTAGATAAATGAACTGTTTATTTTATGTTTTCAGATTGTTTATATTAATTACGGAGGCTCGGATGGTTAAATTCGGAGAAAGAGTAAAGCAGTTAAGACTAAGTGCAGGCATGACGCAGGAACAGCTGGCTGAAAGGATATGGGTGACAAAAGCGGCAATAAGCAATTATGAATTGTCGGAGCGTAACCCTTCTCCCGAAACGATAATCAAAATAGCCGGAGTATTCGGTGTTACGACAGACTATTTGTTGGGGCTTGAGGATAAGAGAAGCCGTACACTTGATATAAGCGGACTTTGCGAGGAGGATATACGCTTTTTGCAGTCTGCGGCGGCTCTGCTGAAAAAGAAAAACGCAGTGAAAAAATCCGTTGCAGAACATTGACAGCCGCTGTATTACGATGTATAATAGCTATATTGTACATTAAACAGATAGAAACGGTAGACTTAAAGGAGCGACTTATGGCAATAAGCATAACCGAAGCATCGGAGCTTAAAAGGGCGATACTTGACAATTTCGGCGTAACACTGCATTTTCACGATGGCTGCGGAGGACAGTATTTCACGCTGGACGAGAGAAACGATGAGATAAAGCGGTTTATTGAGAGCTACTTCGATAAAAAGGGAATGACCGTTACATTTATAGCAAGGGGAACACAGTTCTCTGTAGGAGGTAACAATGCTTGACCGGTTTTCAAGAACACAGCTCGTTTTCGGTAAAGAGGCAATGGACAGGCTGAAAGGCTCTCGTGTTGCGGTATTCGGCGTAGGCGGAGTAGGCGGATATACCGTTGAGGCGCTTGCACGCTCGGGAGTGGGAGCGATTGATATTATAGACGATGATAAGGTGTGTCTTACCAATATAAACCGTCAGATAATAGCTACAACAAAGACGGTCGGTAAGTACAAGGTCGATGTCGCAAAGGAGCGAATCGAGGAAATAAACCCCGACTGCAAGGTGACAGCCTTCAGAACCTTCTATATGCCCGAAACGGCGAATCAGTTTGACTTTACTCAGTATGACTATGTAGTTGACGCAATAGATACGGTTACGGGAAAAATAGCACTTATTGAAAATGCAAAGAAGGCAGGAACGCCGATCATAAGCTCTATGGGAGCGGGAAACAAGGTAGATCCTACGGCATTTGAGGTTGCGGATATATATAAGACCTCTGTGTGTCCTCTTGCAAGGGTAATGCGCTATGAGCTTAAACGCAGAGGAATAAAGAAGCTCAAGGTGGTATATTCAAAGGAAAAGCCGATACCGCCCATTGCCGACGAAGATCCGAACGGTGAAAACGGTTGTCTTTCTAAGGCGGATAAGGTGCCGGGAAAAAGACAGGTGCCGGGAAGTACAGCATTTGTGCCGTCTGTAGCAGGGCTTATTATCGCAGGGGAAGTTATAAAGGATATAATCGGGTATAAAGCCGGTGAACGAAATTAAATAATATGCGGATGAAGTATCTTTCGGAACAGTATAAAGATACTTCATTTTTTTCTTGACAATATTATAATGAAGTGATAGAATAAAAGGTGAAATAAATCTCTCAATTGCATTATCAGCACGGAGGTGTTTGCTTGCTTTTGATATATCTGGCAATGGTTGATTCCGACGAAGAAAAAGACCTTGTCGAAAAGCTGTACAACACCTATAAAAACACTCTTTACAATATTTGCTTTGCGATAGTCCGCAACCGGACAGATGCCGAAGATGCGGTTCACGATACTTTTATACGCATTATAGACAATTTGTGTAAAATCAAAGATGTTGATTCTCCTCAGACTAAAGCGTTCTGCATAGTGATAGCAAGAAATGTGGCGGTGGATATACTCAGAAAAAGCAAGAAAAGTGTTTTTGTTACGGAAGAGGAGCTTGATTTTTACGAATCAGACGCAAAAAACGAGGAAGCTGCTCTTTCAAACATAGGTGTAGAGCGGCTGAAGCAGGCTTTAAGACGGCTGCCGAAGGAATACTATGATGTACTTATGCTGAATGTGAAATCCGGATGCTCCCTTTCCGAAATGTCGGGCATTCTGGGTATAAGCTATCAAGCGGTAAGATATAAGCTGAGAAAAGCAAGAAGTATGTTGCTGAAAGAAACGGAGGTTAAAAATGAACAACATTGAAATCGCACTGGAGGAAACCATGTATGAAATGATTTTCTCCGATATTCCCGAAACAAATTATAAAATTCACCATTCGTTTGACCGCAGAATGAAGAAGATGATACGCAGTTATTTAGCCGACAATACACTTGATAAAAGTGTTCATAAGTCGAAAAAGCGATGGCGATATATCATAATCATTGCCGTGACCCTTGTTCTTACAATCACAGCGGCGGCGGTGATCTGCTATAATAATATCGTTCTTGAAAAGCATGATACATTTTCACTGTTACATATTGAGGACACTGAAAAAGCACCGGAAAATGTAGAACGGGAATATGTAATCACGGCTGATATAGACGGATATATGAGAAATACGTATTATAACAATGATGGGTGTATGATAGAAGAATATAAAGACGGCGACAGCCAAATCATATTTTCTCAGATGACCTTCAGCCATTTTAACGGCACACGGATCAACACCGAAACAGTCGAAGACGCTATTACGGCTGTTGATGTCAACGGGATAACGGCATTGTATTTTGAAAACGGCAAGGAAAATATGCTGGTATGGAATAATGATGAGTATGTTTTTTCTTTTCAGGCTAATAAACTCGGCAAAGATGAGCTAATAGCATTATCGGAGAGCGTAAAACCAAAGCTATGATACGTCAGAATGCACAAAACAGCGTTGGGAATTTGTGCATTTGTACAAAATAAGCCGAAGCGATAAAAAAAGCAGTACGCAGTACCTCTTTCATACGTTTTATTAATAGGGACTGAATTTAAGCCCTGATAAAACAACGGAGGTATTTATACTATGAAGAAAAGAGTACTCGCATTTTTACTGGCAACGGTGTTTGTTCTTACGCTTGTTATGAGCGTATCGGCGGAGGGGGTACAGTGCGACCTGTCCGGAACCAAAAACTGTACGCTTACGGTCAAAGGCACTACTGCGCATTGTCACAGCTCGCTTACCGATTCAAGCGGTACTATCAAAAGTGTGAAGGTCGAACAATCGCTTGAGAAGTTTGCTTTCCTGTGGTTCTGGAACACAGAGGGCGGACCTTGGACAAGAACGGTAAACTCGGGCGTAGCACAATTCGATAATTACAAGGTCGTATCGAGCGGTACATATCGTGTGAAATCTGTATTCACCGTTACTACCAAGGATGGCAAGTCCGAAACGATTACTATGTACAGCAATGAAGTAAAAGTTGCATAAAAGCACCCTCTTTACCGGTCAAGCGGTAAAGAGGGTTTTTCTGTGCCGTTTTTCTTGACCTTGCGGGGAAATTGTGATATATTATCACTGTAAATGCAGATAATAAGGCGAAGGAGTGTTGCTCAAAATGGGTGTAAATCAGGCAGAATATGATATAGCGATAATCGGAACGGGGCCTGCGGGCATTTCGGCGGCTATCAACGCAAGAATACGCAACAAGAGTTTTATACTTTTCGGAAATGCCGACCTCAGCGCAAAGGTCGAACGCTCGCATATAATATCGAATTATCCTGCTCTGCCCGAAATAAGCGGCAGTGAGCTGAACAGGAGATTCGCCGCTCACCTTGAGCAGATGGATATAGAGATAACCAGCGAGCGTATTACCGGAGTGTATAATATCGGCAAGTATTTTATGCTCCTTGCAGGGCAGAAGGAATATAAGGCGGACGCTGTCATTCTGGCAACGGGCGCACAGACCGTAAACGAAATAAAGGGCGAGCGTGAGCTTCTCGGCAAGGGCGTAAGCTATTGCGCCACCTGTGACGGAAATTTCTATAAAGGGAAAACGATAGCCGTTATCAGCGATAACAAGGAGAGCGAAGAAGAAGTGGATTTTCTGGCGGAGCTTGCAGAGAAGGTTTATTTTTGTCCGTCATATAAGACGGATTATTCGAGAGAAAATGTTATCAGATTACCCGGATTTGTCAAAAGCGTAAACGGAGAGCGTCACGCAGACGGGATAACGCTTTCTGACGGCAGTATAATTGCCGTTGACGGAGTGTTCTTTCTGAAGCAGACGGTTTCGGCGGATGTACTGCTTGACGGGCTTGAGATGAATAACGGCAGTGTTGCGGTAAATCGTGATATGTCAACAAGCGTAAAAGGGTGCTTTGCCTGCGGAGATTGCACAGGCAGACCGTATCAGATAGCTAAGGCTATCGGAGAGGGGAATGTTGCACTTCACAGTGCGGTGGCGTATCTGGCGGAAAACAAGGGTAAAAAAGAATAATAAAAACAGCAGCAACGGTACGGTGATTAGTAGCGTTGCTGCTGTTTGTTATTACTGCTGTGCTTCAAGGTTTGCTTTCAGCTTGTCGGAATATTCACGGATGACCTTGCGGTCCGACTCGTTTACAATCTTATAAGTCGTCCTTGAATAGAAATGGCTGTCGGTATCCCATATAACAGGAACGATGCCAAGTTCGGTCAGCTTTCCGAGTACAATCGACAGGCACTCGGAGGAATCGGTGTGGGTTGCGTCCTTTGCCATATTGCTTGCGGTATAGGTCGATGTCGTTTCTCCCATAAATACGGGGATGTCATTATCCAGAAAAGCCTTTTTCAGCTCGGCACACTGGCTGTCGATATATTTAAGCCATTCCTCGCCGCCTATTTTATTCGCCCAGTACATAGAGTTGTCGACATAGTGGACAGACACCATAAGCCTGTCGTTTACCATATCCTCAGGCATTTGAAATCTCGAAGAAGTCGTTTTATCTATGTTTGTCCAGTAGCCCGAAACGATAAGCACACGCTGTGCGTTATATCCGCCTGTGCCTCTTACCGCATCGACAAATGCCTGATTGAGCGTGTTGGTCATCTTGTAAGCATTGGTTTCGGACTGTTCCTTGAGATTACCGCTTGAATCAAACTGATTGCCGCCGAGATATTCGTTATAGCCCTCGAAAACGAGAGTGTAGGGATAATCCGCAAAATACTCGGCTATCTGCGTCCACAGATGAGTGAATATCTCCTTGCACTTATCAAGGTCGTTTCTTCTTATGATAAATTCGTCGAAGTGGTGGATATTTATAACGGAATATACGCCTGCCTTTTCGCAGTAATCAACAATCTCCTTAACTCTTTTAAGGTATTCCTTGTTTATCGTATATGTACCGTCATTTTCCATCATATTGCCCCAGAACACAGGAATACGAACTGTGTCGAAGCCTTCCGCCTTCATACCGTCTATTATTTCCTGCGTGGTAACATCCGCTCCCCAGCAGGTTTCATAATCCTGCGGTTCGTTTCCGCCGACAACGGGGATCCATTCATACGTTATCTTTTCGCAATCGGTCGCTTCGTATGCTTCCATCGTGTTGCCAAGACTTATGCCAAGCCCCATTTTTTCAGCCATTTCAGTTGCTGTGATTATCTCATAGCGTGATGAAGTATCACTGCTTTCGTTATCCGAAATACCGCTCTGAGCGTCCGACACCGGCTGACTTTCCGTTCTCGATGTGACATTTCCGGCACAGCCTGTCAGCAAAAGTGCCGTTACCGTAAGTATTGCCGTTAATCTCTTCTTCATAAGAATACCTCTTTAGCAAAAAGAGCCGTTACATAAATCTATGCAACGGCTCCCGAGTGTTTATGGTTTATTTTGCGTAATCTATAGCTCTGCTTTCTCTTATCAGATGTACTTTTATCTGACCGGGATATTCCATCTCGTTCTCGATACGCTGAGAAATTTCTCTTGCAAGAACTATCATTTTATCATCGTCAACCTGTTCGGGCTTTATCATGATTCTTACTTCACGGCCTGCCTGAATAGCAAATGACTTTTCAACACCGTTGTAAGAGCTGCATATCTCTTCGAGCTTCTGCAGACGCTTGATGTAGTTTTCGTAGTTTTCGCTTCTTGCGGCGGGACGTGCGGCGCTTATTGCGTCGGCTGCCTGTACAAGAGCGGCAATAACAGAGTGTATCTCAACATCGCCGTGGTGAGCCTCGATAGCGTGGATGACTTCTGGGCTTTCCTTATACTTACGGCAGACATCGACACCTATCTGAACGTGTGAGCCTTCAATCTCGTGGTTAAGAGCCTTGCCTATATCGTGCAGAAGACCTGCTCTTCTTGCAAGAGTTGCGTCAACGCCAAGCTCGCTTGCCATAATTCCTGCGAGGTGAGCGACCTCTATTGAGTGGTTAAGTACGTTCTGACGGTAAGAGGTACGGTAGTAAAGGCGGCCGATAAGCCTTACAAGCTCGTGGTGCAGGCCGTTGACGTTGGTTTCCATAACGGCACGCTCGCCCTCCTGCTTGATTTTAAGCTCGACCTCACGTCTTGCCTTTTCTACTGTTTCTTCAATTCTCGTGGGATGGATACGTCCGTCCTGAATGAGTTTTTCAAGCGCTATTCTTGCTATCTCACGTCTTACATGGTCATGGCAGGAAAGCGTTATAGCCTCGGGGGTATCGTCAATGATAAGGTCAACACCTGTGAGTTGTTCAAGCGCACGGATGTTTCTGCCCTCACGGCCGATTATTCTGCCCTTCATTTCGTCATTGGGCAGAGGCACTACGGATACTGCCACCTCTGATACGGTATCGGCGGCAAGTCTTGAAATAGCAAGGGAGATATACTGTCTTGCCTTTTCGTCGCATTCGTCCTTAAGACGCTGTTCGTAAGCTGTGATCTTGACTGCCTTTTCGTGCGAAAGCTCGCTGTCAAGCATACTCAGCAGGTGTTCCTTCGCCTGATCTAAAGTAAAGCCGGATATTTTTTCGAGAATATCCATCTGGCTTTTCTTGATGGATTCGGCTTCAGCCAGCTTTTCTTCAGCCTTCTTATTCTTGTTCTGGAGCTGTTCTTCAAGACGCTCGATCTTATCGTTCTTCTTGTCGAGGTTCTCCTCTTTCTGCTGAAGTCTTCTTTCAGAGCGTGTTACCTCTGCTCTGCGTTCCTTGAGTTCTCTTTCGGTTTCGCTTTTGAGTTTCTGAATTTCTTTTTCGTTGTTTTCTTTGAGTTTAAAGATCTCGTCTTTAGCCTCAACCAGTGCGGTTTTCTTTGTTGCCTGAGCTTTTTCGTTAGCCTCGGATACTATCCTGTTTGCTTCCTTCTCGGCAGATTCTATCTGCGCTTCTGCCGTCTTTTTTCTATGCTCGATACCCATTTTGTACATAACAAAACCGAATATCGCCGCTCCGACTACGAATGCCGCCGCACAGAGTGTAACTGCAAGCCACACTTCCATGGGTTAGCGTTCCTCCTTTTCTGAATTGCCGTGTCACGCCGCCGCAAAACTGCATAAGCGCCTGCACGGCTGATTTTACATTTCAACATTTAATTGTATATATGTAAAATAAGCGGATCGTCCTGTCTTTTGTTGGTGAAAAATTACAAGACAGCTGACTTTCCTGAGTTATAATAGATATTTACTCGATATTAATTTTACGGCATTTTCAACAAATTGTCAAGGGCTTTTTATAAAAAAACACTAAATTATTTTGGAAAATAGTGAAAATCTATTGACAACATTTTACCGCTATGATATAATAATCAAACTGTGAAATCGCTATTACCGTTATGCAGTGCGGTTTTACAACACCTTTTAATAAGCCGATGTGATGGAATTGGCAGACGTGACGGACTCAAAATCCGTTGGTAGCAATACCGTGCGGGTTCGACCCCCGCCATCGGCACCAAAAAAGCAGGGCTATGCCTAAACAGGCATAGCCCTGCTTTTTTTTGGTGCTGGGGGGCGAACTCGCACTGTGCGGGTCGTGCAAGGATGCACGATAGCGGTCGCACAGAGTCGGCGCTAGGACGCGCCGACCCAAACGACCGCAAACGCAAGGATGCGTGATAGTGCTTGCCCAGAGTTTCGCACGATGCGAAACCAACAGAGCAAGCACGATTCGACAACCCCGCTACACTTTCGCCCGCTCAACAAGCGGGGTATTATTTTTGGCGCGGCTGACGAGGCACGGATGCTTACAAGCAACAACTTATACAATTTTCAATGCAAAGTGTTGACAAATTACAACAATATATTGCAAAATCCGTTTAAATTTGTTATACTATACCAAAAGGACCAAAAGACTAAAAAACCGAGAGAGCCGAAGGACCGATAACATCATAAGCAAACGGCTGTCGGTTTTAAGGGGAGGGCATATATGAGCGTGAAATACATACTGTATAATCCTTTATCGTGCAACGGGAAGGGAACAGAGCTTGCACAAAAGCTGACGGAAATATACAAGGACGATGAACTGAAATATTGCAATATGACGCAGATAAGCGGGTATGGCACATTTTTTGACAGTATTTCTCCCGAAAGCGATATTGTGCTGTGCGGCGGTGACGGTACGCTTAACCGTTTTATAAATGACAGTGACGGGTATCCTTATGAGAATCCGCTGTATTATTACGGTACGGGAAGCGGAAATGATTTTTTGCGTGATCTCGGCAAGGAGCAGGGCTGTGAGCCTGTAAGGATAAATGAATATGTCAGAAATCTGCCTATTGTAACGGTAAACGGCAAAAGCTCACGGTTTATGAATGCCATAGGCTACGGTATTGACGGATATTGCTGTGAAACGGGCGATGAGCTGAGAGAAAAATCCGACAAGCCCATAAATTATACATCTATTGCGGTTAAAGGTCTGCTGTTTCATTTCAGACCGGCGAATGCGGTTATAAACGTTGACGGCAGGGAGTACAGCTATAAGAAGGTATGGCTTGCGCCGACAATGAACGGCAGGTTTTACGGCGGCGGTATGATGACCGCTCCGCAACAGGACAGAAACAATCCCGAGGGGAAACTGTCGGTTGTTGTGATGCACGGCAGTGGGAAACTGAAAACGCTTATGGTGTTCCCTTCAATCTTCAAGGGGGAGCATATCAGCCATACCGAGATGGTAGAGGTGCTGACCGGAAAGGAAATCACAGTGCGGTTTGATTCGCCTGCCGCATTGCAGATAGACGGTGAAACGGTAAAGAATGTCAGCGAATATTCGGTGAAGGCGTATGACAGGGAGAACGGCGACCGGCGGTATACAGACGGAGAAAAGGAAAAAGAAAGCGAAACGGTTTGAATAATTGCATAGGCAGGCGATGTCGGGTTGTGAGGGTGCTATATTTAATAGAATATATTCGTAGAGCCTGCTTATATAGGAGATAAAACGGTAAACAAAAAACCGCTTGATTTTGACAATCAAGCGGTTTTTAATTGGTCTGAGTGACAGGATTTGAACCTGCGGCCTCTACCACCCCAAGGTAGCGCGCTACCAATCTGCGCCACACCCAGATAACAGTAAACATTATACACGGTTTTCGGGTATTTGTCAAGGGCTTTTTTAAAAAAATACGAAAAATTTTCGGCAGAGCTGTTAAAACGGCTTTGTTATGCGAAATGACGGGTTATGGTCGATGTTGCCGTAGAGTGTAGGCAGGGCGACTGTGGTCGATGTTGCCGTAGGGTGAAGCGGAGCGGTTGAATGATATACGGAAAGGTAAGTTTTGAGAAAAAATGACGTTTGCTATTGCGAACACGGACAATTTGTGATACAATATAAAATGTGTCGGTATGTGCAGATGAAGCGCTGTATGCGCCAAAGATACAGGCGGCAGATACAGATGACACAGGAAAGTAAAAAATCCGATGAAAAGGACGGTTATTTATAATGACAAATTATGAAACTTACGAAAGCCCTTTCTGTACGAGATATGCAAGCGAGGAAATGCAGTTTACATTCTCCGCACAGAAGAAGTTTTCGACATTCCGCAGATTGTGGGTAGCGCTTGCAAGAGCGGAAATGAAGCTCGGACTTGAGCAGGTAACGCAGGAAAAGGTCGACGAGCTTGAGGCGCATATTGATGATATTGACTTTGCTTATGCGGCTGAGGAGGAGAAGAAGCTCCGCCACGATGTTATGGCGCACGTCCATACATACGGAAAGTGCTGTCCGAAGGCCGAGGGCATAATCCATTTAGGCGCTACAAGCTGTTATGTAGGCGACAACACCGATGTTATCGTAATGCGTGACGCTATGAAGATAGTACACAGAAAGCTTGTGAACGTTCTTTCGAACTTCGCTTCTTTTGCGGATAAATATAAGGATATGCCCTGTCTTGCATATACACATTTACAGCCCGCACAGCTGACTACCGTAGGCAAGCGTGCTACGCTGTGGATGAACGAACTTCTGATGGATCTTGAGGATCTTGAGTATCAGATGGGTAATCTGAAACTGCTCGGTCAGAAGGGTACTACAGGCACACAGGCGAGCTTTATGGAACTGTTCCACGGCGATGAGGAAAAGATAGAAAAGCTGGAGCAGATGATAGCTGAGGAAATGGGATTCAAGCAGTGCGTACCCGTAAGCGGTCAGACCTATTCAAGAAAGGTTGACAGCAGAATAGTAAACGTACTGGGCGGTATTGCACAGAGCTGTTCGAAGTTCTCGAATGACCTGCGTATCCTTGCAAACTTCAAGGAAATCGAGGAGCCTTTTGAGAAGAATCAGATCGGCTCTTCGGCTATGCCTTATAAGAGGAATCCGATGAGAGCGGAGAGAATAACCTCGCTTTCAAGATATGTTATGATAGATACTCTTAATCCTGCGTTTACGGCAGGTACACAGTGGTTTGAGAGAACGCTTGACGACAGTGCTAACAAGCGTATCGCAGTAGCGGAGGCATTCCTTGCAACAGACGCTATACTGAACATTATGCTGAATATCACAAACGGACTGGTCGTATATCCTAAGGTTATCCGTGCAAGAGTAATGAAGGAGCTTCCTTTCATGGCAACGGAAAACATTATGATGGACGCAGTTATGAAGGGCGGAAACAGACAGGAGCTTCACGAGAAGATAAGACAGCACAGCATTGCCGCAGGTAAGGTTATCAAAGAAGAGGGCGGAGAAAACGACCTCGTTGACAGAATCGCCGCAGACCCCGACTTCATGACGACAAAGGAAGAAATCGAGGCAAAGCTCATCCCCGAAAATTACACGGGCAGAAGCGCAAGCCAGGTGAGCGCATTCCTTGACAGGTGCATAAAGCCTGTCCTTGAAAAGAATAAGGACGTTCTCGGAGAAAAGGCTGAGCTTTCCGTATAATGAACGGATTGTGAAAATTGCAGAAATTCTTTACTATTTCTTGACTAATCGAAATCATTATAGTATAATACTGTAATGTATAAATTAACAGGATGTGCTGAGGCACAGAAACGGAGTGAAACATTTGAAAAGAGTGGCAAAGCCTGTGTTCTTTATAGTGCTGGCGGTTATACTGGCATTTACAGGCATAGTATTTTTCGGTGTTCATACCCAGTACGGCGATTTCACGAGCACTATTATAAGAGGTGTAAGTGATATTCGTTGGGGTATTGATATCAGAGGCGGTGTTGACGTTACATTTACGTCACCGGCAGATTACGATGCGACCAATGAAGAGGTCGATGCGGCAAAGTCGATCGTTGAAACAAGACTTGTTGCAAACAACATAACAGACTATGAGGTTTATGTTGATTATAACAGCGATAAGATAATCGTGCGTTTCCCGTGGCAGGCTGAGGATGACAGCTTTGATCCGGAAGCGGCTGTAAAGGAGCTTGGTGCTACCGCACTGCTCACCTTCAGAGAAGGTTCGGAAAAATCGCTTTCCGACGGTCAGACATACGAGGATCTGCCCCTTATCATTTCCGGTTCGGATGTTGAAAAGGCTTCTGCCGTATATCAGCTCAAGAGCGGAAACAGCAAGGAATATGAGTATATGGTATCCTTAAAGCTGAAGGACAGCGGCAAGGAGAAGTTTGCAGAGGCTACAAAGAAGCTTGCTTCATCAAAGGGATACATCTCGACATATATGGATGACAAGTGCATTTCAACAGCTACCGTAAAAGAGGAAATCAGCGGCGGTGAGGCTACAATCAGCGGTGGCTTTACGGCTGATGAGGCTAAGGCGCTTGCAGACCAGATAAACGGCGGTGCGTTACCGTTCAAGCTGGAAACATCGAGCTTCAGCACTATCTCGCCCACGCTCGGTACGGGTGCCCGTGACGCTATGGCAATCGCCGGCGTTATCGCATTTGCACTTATAATGATATTCATGATTGCACTGTACAGACTGCCCGGTGTAGTTGCCGTTATCGGTCTTATCGGACAGGTTGCAGGTACGTTCTGTGCTATAACAGGCTTCTTCCCGTTCTCGAACAGCTTTACGCTGACAATACCAGGTATTGCAGGTATCATTCTTGCGGTTGGTATGGGCGTTGACGCTAACGTTATCACGGGCGAGCGTATAAAGGAAGAAATAAACAGCGGCAAGACGATAGACACAGCGATAGCTACAGGCTATAAGAGAGCGTTCAGTGCGGTATTTGACGGTAATATCACAATGATTATCGTTGCTATCATACTTATGGGTGCTTTCGGTACTCCCGACAGCCTTGCGTCTACTATACTGAAGCCGGTATTCTTCATGTTCGGTGCTTCGACAGAGGGTACTATCTACTCATTCGGCTATACTCTGATGGTCGGCGTAATACTGAACTTCCTGTTCGGCATATTTGCGACCAGACTTATGACAATGTCGCTTTCCAGATTCAAGATATTCAGAAATCCCGCTCTCTACGGCGGAAAATCTGCAAAGAAGCGTGCCGCTGAAAATGCTGCCGCAACGGAAGGCGGTGCTTCAAAATGAATAACAAAAAAGTATTTGATTTTATAGGATACAGAAAGATACTCTTTCTGATACCGATTGTCATTGCTGTAATTACGGTTATTTTCAACTGTATATTCGGCGTTGAAATGGCTATTGAATTCAAGGGCGGTACAATGCTGACCTACAGCTATACCGGCGAAATTGACACAAATGCGGTAAAGAAGACGGTCGAGGGCGAAAACTACGGTGCTGTTACGGTAACTACAGGTTCTTCGATGAACAGCTCGCTTGAAGTCGTTGAAATCTCATTCTCGTCTTCGGAGGGACTTACTGCAGATAAGCAGACAGCTTTATCGGATAAGCTCCAGCAGACATTCAAGGATAACAGCCTTACGCTTGTAAACAGCCAGGATGTCAACCCCACATCAGGTACGGAGTTCTTCCTTAAGTGCCTTGTTGCAGTATTATTCTCGTTTGTACTGCTCGTTATCTATATTGCGTTCAGATTCAAGAAAATCGGCGGCCTTTCGGCAGGTGTGTTTGCACTGGTAGCTCTCGTTCACGACTGCTTCATGGTTTATGCGGTGTTCGTGTTCTGCCGTTTCCCGATCGACGCAAACTTTATGGCGGTTGTTCTTACCGTACTCGGTAACTCTATCAACAATACAATCGTTGTATATGACCGTATCAGAGAGAACCGTAACCTTTACGGCAACTCGCTTTCACTCAAGGAACTTGTTAATATGAGTATCACTCAGTCGATAACACGTTCTGTAAACACAACTGTTACCACAGCCTTTGCCGTACTCGCAATCTGCGTTGTATGCGCAATCTGCGGCGTAACCTCGATAATGACATTTGCTATTCCTATGATGGCAGGTCTTATCTGCGGTACTTATTCTTCACTGTGCATCTCGGGTCCCCTGTGGGTACTCTGGCAGGAGAAGCACGGCAAGAATTATACAAATGCAGGAAACGGCGAAAGCAAGAAGGATACAAAGAATCTTGCTTCAAAGGGTACGGTAGACACAAAGAAGCTCATGGTATAATCACCTGCGGCTGATAATTCAATCAAAAATAAAAGCCGCATAGCACATAAAGTCTTTGCGGCTTTTGAATTTAGACAGATATTCATAAAAACCAAATGAGAGAGATTTTTAAAAATCCCGGAGGATATTTTGAAAAGAGATATTACTAAAAAAATCACAACACATTTCGGTAAACTTATACGCAGTCCGAAGCTGTTGCTGACGCTGATAATTCCGCCGATAGCGGTAATTGTCATAGGGCTTGCGGTATTTGCGGGCAGTGGGCTTTATCCGTTCGGAGATAAAACGCTCGCATGGTGCGATATGCACCAGCAGGTGCTTCCTTTATTGCTCGACTTCAAGGACATACTTGAGGGCAAGGGGGATTTCTTCTTCAACTGGCAGAATGCCGGCGGAATGAATTTCCTCGGCGTGTTCCTGTTCTTTATATCAAGCCCGTTTTCACTTCTTGTTGCATTTGTCGACAAAGCGGACATGATGCTGTTCATGAACATTATGACGCTTATGAAAATGGCTGTCTGTGCGATAACCGCAAATGCGTACTTCCGCACCTGCCATAAAAAGCTGGATGTGACATATTCGGCGCTTTTCAGCGTTATGTATGCGTTCAGCGGTTACTCTATGCTGTTCTATCAGAACACGGTATGGCTCGATGTAATGTACTTCTTCCCGCTGCTGCTGATAGCGTTCAATTCGCTCGTAAAGCGTAAACGCATAGGCGGTCTTATATTCTGCCTTGTCGGAATGCTGGTGCTGAATTATTATCTCAGCTATATGGTGGTATTGTTCACGATACTGTATTTCGGCGTTTACATTTTTCTTAACAGAAAAAAGGGCAGTACAAGGGGCATTGCGCCGAGGTTTATCATAGGCTGCGGTATAGCGGCGCTGATTTCCGCTGTTGTATGGCTTCCGAGCTTTGCACAGTATCTTTCGTCTGCAAGGGGAGCGAACATACTCAAGGGTCTGTTTGATTCTGCGGTATTTGCAGGGATATATACAAATCTGCCGCTTATTTTCTGTACGGGATTTTCCGTTGCGGCTTTCATCGTGTATTTTTTGCGAAGAAAGAGCAAGAACAGCAGATTCTATGCGCTGCTTTCGTTCCTTACGCTTCTGCCGGTAGTGTTTGAGCCGATAAACAAGATGTGGCACACGGGCGACTATATGGCATTCCCTATGCGGTACGGCTATATGACTACTCTTATGATGCTGACCTTTGCGGCGGTGAAGCTGTCGCATACAAAGCCTGATGATTATGCGCAAAAGAATAAAAAGCGCTATCTTATCGGAATAACTGCCGCCGGCGTTATCTATTTCGGTTTTACGATATGGTACTACTGTAGCTACAGATACGAACTGGATTCATATGTTTCGACACTGTGGGGAAGCTCGGAGTCGTTCATTCTGCTTTTAATTATCTTCTGCGGATTTACGGCACTGTATGTTCTGACTATGGCTTTCGGCGTTTTCAAGAAGCTCACTTTCAAATCGGTTTGTTCTGTACTGGCTGTAATTGTTGTAGCCGAGAGCGTTTTCAACGCAAACGTGTATATTGGTGCATCGGCATATACTCCTGTCAAGTACAACAATGCAATAGAGCTTGAAGGAAAAATCCCCGAGGACGATGATTTTTACAGGGTTAAGCTGATGCAGTGGCCTAAGAAATATTTTGACGCAAATCTTATAGGCGGACTGGGCTATCCCACCATCGCACATTATACCTCGCTTACATCGGAGGATTATATGTATGCGATGAAGCGGCTCGGCTATTCGTCCTACTGGATGGAGGTAACCGGCAACGGAGGCACGGCTCTTACCGATGCCGTTATGAATATAAAATATTATATAGAGAAATTCAGCGCAAGAGAGCCTGTGATTTATCGTGACAAGAACTATTCGATCTATGAGAGCGAATATTATCTTCCGCTCGGAATAGTGACCGACAGTGATCTGTCACAATGTACGGAGCTGCCTAAGGCGGAACGTATAGTTATACAGGAATATCTTGCAAAGAATCTGCTTGATACGGGCAACGAACTGCTGTTTACCGAGTATGAGCATACCGGAGAAAAGAATATACGGTATGCACATCGTGACGGGATATATTATTTCACACCCAAGAGCAATACACGCATCGCAACGCTCAGCTACAAGCTGGATATAGGTGAAAAGCAGGCGTTGTATTTCGATTGCTTTGATCTTGTTGCAAGAAATATCAACGAGCATATCAACGGTTCGTTTGCAATATATGTAAACGGCATCAAGCAGGATCTGTCGTTCCCGAATAAAGACAGCAACGGACTTTTATATCTCGGTACTTTCGAAAATGAGAAGGTAAGTATAGATGTTGACGTAAACGAAAGCACTTATTGCTCAAGCTATGGCATTTACGGACTGTCGCTCGGCAAGCTGGAAAAAGCTATCAATAAAACAAAAACCGCCGATCTTAAGGTTGACGGTGGAAATATAAGCGGAACGGCAGACAACGCAAAGAGCGGTCAGTGGCTGTTTTTGTCGGTGCCGTATGACGACGGATTTTCCGCAACGATAAACGGAAAGCCTGCTGAGATATACCGTTCAATGTCGGGTTTTATGGCGGTGAAGCTGGAGGAAGGCAAAAACAATATAACTATCAGTTTCTGCCCTAAAGGACTTAAACCGGGTATTGTGCTGAGCGTCGCAGGCTTTGCGGCACTGGCGCTGTACATTATATTCCGCAAAAAGATAACGGCAATTGCCGATAAGACGGAAGGTCTGTGCAGGATTGGCATTTACGCATTGCTTGTTGCGGTGCTGGCGGCGGTGTATGTATTACCGCTAATCATATCAATAATAGGGAACGTTTGTTCTCTGGCGGGCTGATTTTCAGAAAGGAAGTAATGAAAATGGATATTGGTGTATCAACGGCTTGTCTGTACCCTCTTGAAACAGAAAAGGCTCTTTATGAGCTTGCCGAGCGGGGTGTAAAAAATGTTGAGATATTCGTAAATTCGATAGACGAGCTTGAAGGGCAGGTGCTTGTTGAACTAAGAAGAATCATCGGCGAATACGGGATGAACGTAATATCCATGCATCCGTTTTCTTCGCCTATGGAAACGCTGTTTCTTTTCGGTGATTATCCACGCAGAACCGAATATCTGATAGATATTTACAAGAGGTATTTTGAGGTTATGGCAGAGATCGGTGCGGGTGTGTTTGTTCTGCACGGAGCTATCCTAAGCTCAAAGGTACCTGATGAAAGGTACATGGAACGCTATCTGCGTCTGTTCCGCCTCGCAAAAGAATTCGGTGTTACGGTGGCACAGGAAAACATCTGCTACTGCAAGAGCAGCAGTGTAAGATTTATCGAGGATATGATCGGACAACTCGGCGACGAGGTCAGATTTGTTGTAGATCTCAAACAGGCGAGAAGGAGCAATGTAGATCCGTTCAGGCTTATGGATATAATAGGTGACAAGGTCGTACATCTTCATGTAAGCGACGGAAACGCAGGTTGCGATTGCCTGCCGATAGGAAAGGGCAGCTTTAACTTCAACCGTCTTTTCGGCGAACTTGAAAAAATAAAGTACGATAAAGCAATGATTGTAGAGCTTTACCGTGAGAACTACAGCAGCTATGACGAACTTGCTGTATGTGCGAATAATATGAAAAAGATATACGATAAGTATAAGATGGGTCTTTGATTACAGAAAATGCTTGAAAAAGCTGCGAAAGTGTGTTAAAATACATAAATACAGGAATATGGAAAAGGAAACCGTGAGGATCAGAGCGAAAGCGAGGAAAACAGATGAAATGCCCGGAATGCGGATATGAGGACAGCAAGGTAATAGACAGTCGCCCTGCGGAAAATAAAATTCGCAGAAGACGTGAATGTCTGTCGTGCAAGTGCCGTTTTACGACCTATGAAATGGAGGAAACAATACCGCTTATGGTTGTGAAAAAGGATAATACCATTGAACCTTTTGATCGTGACAAGCTGATAAACAGACTTGCGAGAGCTACGGTGAAACGTCCGGTACAGATCGAAGACCTTGAAAAAATGGTTGAAGATATTGTACAGGAGTTGAAGAACCAGTTCAGACGGGAGGTATCATCGGACGAGATCGGCGAGCTGGTACTGCGCAGGCTGAAGGATATAGATAAGGTGGCGTATATCAGATTTGCTTCGGTATATCGTGACTTTAATGATATTGACAGCTTTGTCAGAATAATTTCCGAACTGAACGAGGAAAAATAGGATTTTTATCGGTGCCGTCCTTAAAGGGCGGCATTGTTTTTAGCTTTACGGAAAGAATGCACGAGTTTTCAACATACAGGAATGCAGATGTTGATAACGAAATATTGATAGCGGGAAACTGTATATTGTGGTTGTTTACATTTTGCACAATCGGAGAATATAACGGTTTAAAACCATTTGTGCAAAATTAAAATGAAAAAGATGTTGACAAAGCTCGAAAAGCGTGATATAATAGACAAGCACTCAAACGAGAGGGCACAAAACAGAGGGTACTTGAGAAAGCCTGAAACCGCTTGAACAGTGAGAAAGAAGGCAGTCGAGGGTACGGAGATGAGCTGAAAAAACCGGAAGGAAGAAACGGCGGAA
>OHFA01000193.1_pt1 | contig 42158 bp, 18 predicted proteins | sample 1567501 | NCBI WGS metagenome assembly OHFA01 (sample SAMEA3879593, study PRJEB24766) | human gut metagenome | biome: human-associated habitat; feature: feces | place: USA | collected 1985/1987 | reverse complement strand
AGAGGCATGTAACAAGTTCTATGATGAGCTTCCAGCAGTTGTTGAGAAGTACATGAAGAAGATTAACGAAAAGTTAGGTACAGATTATGATTTATTCAACTACTATGGTGCACCGGATGCAGACAGAGTCATCATTGCAATGGGTTCTATCAACGATGTAGCTGAAGAAGTAATCGACTACTTAACAGCAAAGGGCGAAAAAGTAGGTCTTGTAAAAGTAAGACTGTATCGTCCATGGGTATCAGCTTCTCTCTTAAAGGTTCTTCCAAAGACTGCTAAGAAGATTGCGGTACTCGACAGAACAAAGGAACCTGGTTCATTAGGTGAACCTCTTTATCTTGATGTAGCAGCAACACTTCGTGAAGCCGGTATGAATGATGTTATCTTAACAGGCGGCCGTTACGGTCTTGGTTCTAAGGATACACCACCTTCATCAGTATTCGCTGTATACAAAGAACTTGAAAAAGATGCTCCAAAGGCAAGATTTACAATCGGTATCGTAGATGATGTAACAAACTTAAGCTTACCGGAAGTTAAGCCGGCTCCTATTACATCTGCTAAGGGTACTGTTGAATGTAAATTCTGGGGTCTTGGCGGTGATGGTACTGTAGGTGCGAATAAGAACTCTACAAAGATTATCGGTGACCATACAGATAAGTACATTCAGGCATATTTCCAGTATGACTCTAAGAAGACTGGTGGTATTACAATCAGCCACTTAAGATTTGGTGATAACCCAATCAGAAGTCCATACTATATCAATCAGGCTGACTTTGTTGCATGTCATAACCCATCTTACATCACAAAGGGATACAAGATGGTTCAGGATGTTAAGCCGGGCGGAATCTTTATGATTAACTGCCAGTGGTCAGACGAAGAACTCGCTGAACATCTGAATGCAGAAGCAAAGCAGTATATTGCAAAGAACAATATCCAGCTCTACACAATCAATGCAATTGACAAAGCAATTGAAATTGGTATGGGTAAGAGAACAAATACAATTTTACAGTCTGCATTCTTTAAGCTTGCAAACGTAATGCCTATCGATCAGGCAGTTGAATTCATGAAAGCAGCAGCTAAGAAGTCATACAGCAAGAAGGGTGACGCTGTTGTAGAAATGAACTACAAGGCAATTGATGCCGGTGTAGATGCTGTACATAAGGTAGAAGTACCTGCTGACTGGGCAAATGCAACAGAAGAAAAGAAGACAATCAACCGTACAGGTCGTCCGGCTACTGTAAAGATGGTCAACGAACTGTTAGATCCTATCGGATTAATGGATGGTGACAGCCTTCCTGTATCTGCATTTAAGGATATTGCTGATGGTCAGTTTGAAACAGGTGCATCTGCATACGAAAAGAGAGGAACAGCCGTTATGGTTCCTGAATGGGATCCTACAAGCTGTGTTCAGTGTAACAGCTGTGCATTCGTATGTTCTCATGCAACAATCCGTCCGTTTATTCTGGATGCAGGTGAAGTAAGTGCAGCACCTTCACAGATTAAGCTTGCTGATTCTAAGCATGCAGTAGCTGAAGGCATGAAGTTTACAATGTCTGTATCTCCATTAGACTGTATGGGATGCGGCGAATGTGTAACTGTATGTCCGGCAGCCGCTAAGGGCGCATTAAAGATGGTTCCACAGGAATCACAGGCAGAAGAACAGCCGGTATTTGACTACTTAGTAGCAAATGTTGGCAAGAAGGAGATTAAGCCTGTATTTACAGATGCTACTCCTATCGGTTCTCAGTACAACCAGCCACTCCTTGAGTTCTCAGGAAGCTGTGCAGGCTGTGCAGAAACATCTTACGCAAGATTAATTACACAGTTATTTGGTGAGCAGATGTACATTTCCAACGCTACAGGTTGTTCTTCAATCTGGGGTGGTCCGGCAGCTACATCACCATATACAGTAAATAAAGATTCCTTAAAGGGTCCGGCTTGGGCAAACTCACTGTTTGAAGATAATGCAGAACACGGTTTCGGTATGTATCTTGGACAGAAGACTTTAAGAGATCAGGCTATTGCTAAACTTGAAGAAATGGCAGCTTCTGAAAAGGCATCTGCTGAATTAAAGACAGCTGTAGCAAACTTCCTTGCATCTAAGGATGATACAAAGAAGAATGCAGCAGATGTTGCAGCACTGATTCCGGAAGTAGAAAAGGCAGCAAAAGAAGGTTGTCCTCTTGCACAGGAAGTTCTTGCAAAGAAAGATTACCTCGCTAAGAAGTCTGTATGGATCTTCGGTGGTGATGGTTGGGCTTACGATATCGGTTTCGGCGGTCTTGACCATGTACTTGCATCAGGTGAGAATGTAAACGTTATGGTATTCGATACAGAAATGTATTCTAATACAGGTGGACAGGCTTCAAAGGCTTCTAACATCGGTGAAGTCTGCCAGTTCGCAGCAGCAGGTAAGGAAATCAGCAAGAAGAGTCTTGCAGAAATCGCTATGAGCTATGGTTACGTATACGTAGCACAGATTGCTCTTGGTGCTAATCCTGCACAGGCTGTTAAGGCAATTGCTGAAGCTGAAAGCTACAACGGTCCTTCATTAATCATTGGTTACGCTCCTTGCGAACTTCACGGTATCGCTAAGGGTGGTATGAACCACTGCCAGGATGAAATGAAGAAGGCTGTTAAGGCCGGATACTGGAATCTGTTCTCATTCAACCCTGCATTAAAGGCTGAAGGAAAGAATCCATTCACATTAACTTCTAAGGAAGGTGATGGTTCATATCAGGAATTCTTAAATAACGAAGCTCGTTACACAAGACTGATTAAGCCATTCCCAGAAAGAGCTGAAAAACTCTTTGCTGAATCTGAAAAGACTGCAAATGCACGTTACCAGCACTTACTGAAGTTAGTAGAACTTTATAAGTAAAAAAGATTCGTCTTAACAGACAGAATCTAAAATAGAAGCACCCGGAGAGAGTCGGTAAAACGATTTTCTCCGGGTGCTTTTGATTTTAAAAATAAACCTATTTAAATGATAGGGCATATATATAGAATTAATATTTTTGTTGCAAAATTAGATATACAGGTGGAAAAATTTATTTTATTAAAATGGATATAATTTTTTTGTACAAGCGGAACAACAAAAGTAATAAAAAAATATTAAAATTTACAAAAGAATTGTGAAATATTAACAATCAAATGAGCAAAAAAACGTTTAAAACAGAGAAAAGAAAAATAGTTTTATAAAATATATTGCAAAATGAATGCAATGCAATTATAATCCGCAGTATAAATTTAAAATAAAGAATAGGAGGTATTACAAATGAAGTTGCGAAAAACAACCAAAAGATGGATCAGCATGGCATTAACGCTTCTGATGATGATAACATCAGTATTTACAGGCGATTATGCCATTTTTGCTGCGGATTCTGAAGAATATACGTACGCAGACGGATTTCTGGTAACAGAACCAGTAAAAGGAACTGCATATGCATTTAATTTTCAAAACAAAGACAGTGAAATCTATGATACATCAAAAGAAAGTGCTAATCCGGAAATGAAATGTGGCACATTTGGATTGATGACCGTGGAGAAGGCGGGAAAATTCCATAGTACAGATCATGGCATGAACGGACAGGCACAGATGACGTTTAAGGTCGCTGGAAATTGTATGATTACAATTGGAGGATGTCAGTTTACAGGACAGAATGACCAGTTTGTATTAAAAACAACAACGGGAGCATTGGATGCCGTGTCTAAAGCAGCAAAAACAGCAAAATGTTATAATCGGGCTGATACAAGTGGTCAGGACAGAGTAAGCTTTTGTTATGTGGGAGATGCGGGAACAGTTACCGTGAGTTCACCGGGATCGTATATACCGGAAATTCTGATTACACCGCTTGCAGATGATTATATACCACAGTCTATAATGGTGGCTGATGGAATGACAGCAGCACAGATGGCAGTGAATACCAGCTATTATTATGATTTCAGGATAAAAGATAGTGTGCTTTACAATTTAGACAGCAGTGCGTCAGAACCTGCTTTGAATACAGGTGTTATAGGATTGATGGAGGTTCGGACACCCGGACGGTATAAGGATTCAACACATGGAATGCAGGGGAAAACGGAATTTACGATTCAGGTACCGGGAGACTGCAGCATTATGATTGGAGGCTGCCGGTGGGGTGGTGATATTAAACTTAATACTGAATCTGGAACACTTGACCAGACGGTTCAGTCTTCAAAGACACAGAATTGTTATAGTGAATCCCAGACCGACGGTTCGGATCGAATTGTTTTTGAGTATACGGGAAATGCCGGAACAGTTACGCTGACAGCAAATACATATATTCCGTATATTCTTGTGACTCCATCCGAACTTCAGAGACCGGAAGTTACAAGACAGATTGAAGTGTGGGATTTTGGAGCAAAGCAGGAAGAGGATACACAAATATATCATAACAATATCACACAGGCAGCATGGGATGCCAATGGTCTTATAGGTGAAAATGGTACACTGGATGGGACGGTTAATACAGATAAGATAGTGAATTTTGGTACACTTGCAGTAAAATACGAAAATGGAGACAGCATACAGGGCGGTGTCAATGCGTTGAAATTTGTCACAGGCGGTGTGAATTATACGACATTTTCATACGAGGACGGATATTGTTCTGATGGTGTATGGAAATGCAATGGAAAAGGTGGAAATACAAGACGCTGTGTTACATTAAATGATGTAAGTGCCGGAGATAAAATTGTGGCATATATGGGGTCTTATACAAAAGAAACCGACAAAGTTCATTTCCTTTATAAAGGGACACAGGGAACACAGGACGATACAGCAGATATTGGAAATGCAGCCTGTAAACGGTATGAATTTATTGCACAGTACAGTGGACAGTATCAGATTTATGTTGGAAGTGCGACAAATGTAAAACCGGTATACCACAGAATTTTACAGATTCCTCCGGTTGAGGTAACAGGAACTGTAGATATAGCAGGTACGGATATTGCAGAATATGGCGTAAAATTTATAAATACGGAAACACTGGAAGAAGTGCAGGCAAAGGTTAAAAATGGAATGTATAAAGTTTCCCTGACACCGGGATATACATATACGGCAGTTCTTACAGAAAATGTGGGATTTGGTTTCACAGATGCGTGTAAAAATATTACAGTGCAGGATACAGATGTAATAAACGGAAAACAGCAGAATCTTTTTGTGGAAAGTAAAAATGTGTGTGAATTAAAAGGAAACATATCAGGCTTTGATACAGATTATGATACCAGTGCATTAAGGGTTATTTTAAAAGCACCTCAAAATTCAGAAAAAGAAGATGTTGTTTTTATACCGGATGAACAGGGAGCTTACAGTGTAAGTATTGAACCGGATGTAACATATACGATTACATTAAACGGCGTTAACGATTATGAGCCGGACGGAACAGCGCAAATCTGTCTGACACAATCAGCACAAGAGAATATTCATGTCGTAAAAAAAGAAACTTACACAGTGTCAGGTGCATTTACAGGTTTGGATGTGCCGGATACAGTGACAGCGTTACAGTTTGTGAATATGGAAGACAGGTATATATATGATGCAGCGATTTCTGCAAATAGTTATCAGCTTAAACTGCGTAACGGTACATATGAAGTAAAAGCAGAGGCAGGGGACTATCAGACTGTTTCACATATTGTCGTTGAAAATCAGGCAGTCGCAAGAGATTTGCTATTTTTAACGACAAAAAAAGAAAAACTTGAATGGGTACCGGATATTTATGTCGGATATGACCAGAAAGAGCATAATTATCAGACAGTGCGGGAAGCAGTAAAAGCATGTAAAGCGATGAATCCTTCTGATGAATCAAAGCGCATTACTGTTCATATCGCGCCGGGGGTGTATCGTGAGCAGGTTCTTGTAGATACACCATATGTAACATTTATTAATGATGAACCGGAAAAAGAAGTGCTGTTAACGTGGTATTATGGTATTGGATACGAATACTACAGTATTGGTGCTGACGGGTATTATTCAGAAGCAGCAGCGTATGACAAATTTGAAAAAAATACTGCACAAAAATGGGGTGCGGCTGTTTATATAAAAAATACGGCAACAGCATTTCGCGCACAGAATATTACATTTGAATCGTCATTTAATAAATACATTACAGATGAAGAATTGGCAGACGGTGTGACACCGGGTGGACCGGATATTAAGAATTTTGAAAGAACCAAAGATTCTGATGTGGCAAGCGGTGAGGCGACAGAACGTGCCAGTGCGCTTGCAGTTGAAGGTTCACAGTCGGAGTTTTATGAGTGTAGAATTGTCAGTAGTCAGGATACACTGTATACAGGTAATAATATTCAGGCATATTTCAAGAACTGTTTCATAGATGGCAATACTGATTATATCTTTGGCGGCGGTGATGTTTTATTTGATGCCTGTGAACTGAGTTATTATGGATACAGCAATACACAAAAGGGCGCTTATATTACGGCTGCGGCAGATGGAAGTACGACCGGTTACATTTTCAGAAATTGTTATGTGTCAGCCAATGATGCATGGGATGTAGCGGCAGGATATTTTGGAAGACCATGGAGAAGCAGTGCAACGGTTGCATTTTTAAATACAAAGCTTCAGACAAAGGATACAGTAACAGCGGTAGGCTGGAATTCAATGAGTGGTGCCAGACCGGAAGATGCAAATTATCAGGAATACAATACGACGGTTTTAGGAAGCGGTGCGGCAGATGTTTCAGCTAGAACGGCAGGCACAGTAAAGAATGAAAATCCATATGCAGATATTGTGCAGACATTTAAGGGCTGGCAGCCGTTTTATTTTGTACAGGAAACAGACACGGCAGTGACAGTGAAAGATATTGCCATCGAAGGCGAGCTTAAAACGGGTTCTGTTTTAAAGGCATTGTATACGTTAAGTGGTAATGAAAAAGCAGATGCCTCTGTATTGGAATGGTATCGTATAACACCATCAGGAGAAGAAACACTGGTAAAGGCAGTACCTTCTTATGCGGATAAAAGCTATACAATTACGCAGGAGGATGCAGGATGTTCTATCAAACTGGTTATAAAGCCGGAAACAATCAGTGGAACAACAGGTGACAGTAAGAGCTTTGTATCGGCACAGGTGCCAAAACAGCCAACGAAACCGGAGCAGCCGTCAAAACCTGAACAGCCGGATGTTCCATCATTCAATGCGGCAACGGTATGGACCGTAGGAGATTCAACGGTATGCAGTTTTAATGACACCTATTATTATCCAAGGTATGGATGGGGAACACAGTTAGAACATTATTTTGATAGCAGTCTCACAGTGAAAAATCTTGCATTGTCAGGAAGAAGCTCAAAAAGCTATGTGCAGGAAGAACAGTATCAGACATTAATGCAGGGAATGAAAGCAGGAGATTACCTGTTTGTTGGCTTTGGACATAATGATGAAAAAGCGGATGAAGGACGGTATACGAATCCAAATGGCAATTATTTGACAGAAGGTTCATTTGCCAATTCGCTGTATGTAAATTATGTAAAACCGGCGCAGGAAAAAGGCGTTACAGTTGTTCTTTGTACACCGATTGTCAGAAGAACAGCAACAGGAATATGGGAAGATTCAAATCTGCATATCACATCGGATTCAGGTAAATTTGAAGGAGGAAATTATGCCGAGGCAATTCGTAAAATGGGTGAAGATTTAGATATAACCGTTGTGGATATGACAACGCTTACAAAGAATCTTTATGATGAGCTGGGAGCAGATGAAACATTGAATTTACATGCATGGACCTCGTCTTCTGGTACCAGCGTAGATAATACGCATACGAATATTTATGGTGCACGTTATAATGCATACATGATGACAAGAATATTGAAAGAACAGAATATTCCGGGACTTTCAGAACACATTAAGGAGGCCCAAAAACCGTTAAAGAGCGAAGTATTGCAGCCAAATCCGGATTATAAGGAAGCAGAATATACTCCGGTTACAGATGTCAGTCAGCTTTGGAAACAGATTGGTATCTGGAGCGGTTCGGTATTTGGCGACCTTGGCGGTAAGCCGTCAAAGGCAACGCATGTGCTGGAAGGACTGGATAATAACACAGTCCATATTAAGAGTACAAAGGGAAAAATAACGGATACTTCTGACGGTATAGCGATGTATTATTATAAAGTCCCGGCAAAAAGTGTATTTACACTGTCAGCTAAAATGAGAGTGTTATCTTACGATGTACATGATCAGGCTTCATTTGGACTGATGGTAAGAGATGCTGTATGGCTGGATATGAATACGAAAGATATGATGGGAGATTATGTGGCAGCAGGACCGCTAAAATTATCAAAACAGGGAAATGTATGGAACTGCTTTGCGAGAAAGAGTGGTGCTTTAACACGAGGAGGAATCTGTGTAAATGAAATTGCAGCAGGTGATGTGATTGATGTTAAAATTGAAAGCAGTACAGACGGATATGCCTGCACATTCGGGAAAGAAGAAACAATTACCGGTGGATTTGACTTTAAATTGACATCTATTGATTCCGATTATGTCTATGTGGGCATGTACGTGGCAAGAAATGCCGATGTAACCTTCTCTGATGTAAAGCTTATCGTAGACGGTAAGGAAGTTACGGCAGAACCGGAACAGCCAAGTGAACCGGAGCAGCCAACAACACCGGAGCGGCCGACAACGCCAGAGCAGCCGACAACCCCGAGTGAGCCAACGAAACCGGAACAGCCGACGACACCGGAACAGCCAACGACGCCGAGTGAGCCGACAACACCGACAGAAACAAAGACAACGGTTACAGTCAACGGAAGCGGTACAGTAACTGTTCCTGAAACAGTTGAATTTGTGGGTGCAGACGGCAGTGTATTAAAGAATACAAAGTTGAGCCTGAATATTGTAAAAGAAGGACAGGCATACGATACAGCTGCACAGCAGATGAAAGCGGCAATCGAAAATGAAATGCCGGAAACTTTGAAAAACAGCAGTATTTCTTATCTGGAAATGAATCTGACAGATGAAGCAGGTCAGACTGTAACATTTAAGAACGGCAAGATGGGGGTTACTTTGGAATATCCGGCAGGAACAGGAAAGAGCGGTTACTCATTTGCAGTGCTTCATTTGACAGAAAATGGTCTGGAAACACTGATGCCGCAGCTGACAGATACCGGACTTTATGTTGAAGTTTCCTCATTCAGCCCGTTTGCGGTAGTTTATCAGACAGTAAATGAACAGCCGACCACACCGTCAGAACCGGAACAGCCGACTGTTTCAGAGCCGACAACAGTACAGCCGACACAAACGGTACAGCCGACTGTTTCACAGCCAACGACATCAGGACAGCCATCCGAGTCCGTCCAGTCTTCAACAGCAGGTTCTGTGACAGGTACAGAGACAGCATCTGATGCACAGGCAGATAATGCGGGTGTAAAAACTGCGGACAGTATGCGTGCAATTCCTTTTGTACTGGCAATGTTTGCAGCGCTGACGATGTTGGTAGTGCTGGCGGGCAGAAAGAAAAAAGAAGTAAAATAAAACAGAAGATAAATAAAACGATAGTAAAATAAACAGTTAGATACCGGATTTTCCATGTCGAAACAAAAAGACATGGAAAGTCCGGTATTTTCTGCTTTATAAGAAATTATGATGCAATATTAAAAATTAGTAAAAATAGATATACATAAAATCCCTGCCGTGGTATTATAGAACTATAACTATAGTGCGATAGTACAAAAGAACTATATGGGCATATTGAAAATTCATGGAGGAATTGCGTATGAGGAAAAAATACCGCTTAAAAGGCTGGGTAAGAAGGACTTTGAGTATATTACTGGTTGTGGTGCTGACAACAGCAGTCCTGCCGGATATGGGAAGCGTATTTGTGCGTGCAGACGGTGCGGTGGTTTATACACAGGCATCAGCGCCGACAGTCGATGAAGCTAATAAGATTATTTATGGGAATGGTACACCGCTGCTGGTTACATATAGAGAGCAATTCGCAGGAGTATCACAAGATGGCACGGTACGAATGAATTACTACACCAGTGTATATATTTATGAGAATCAGGTGAAGGGAACGCTGGTCTATGAGAAATATAAGTCAGACAGTTCAGATGCACTTGGCGGGTTAAGTGGCTGGACGATAGTAGGTGGATATGCCGATGGTACATATGCCGGGGATATTGCGATTAGAGTTGATACATACAATATCAAAGAGCGGATTGATATTTACGGAACATATCAGCAGAATGTTATTGGAAATATCACATTAACATTACGTGGGTCTGGCAATAATAATAATTCATATGTAAGAATTCATACTTGTGATTCACAGGATTTCATTCAAGGAAATGTAGCAGTTACAGGTCAAAATGCTAATACAAGTGCAAATGAATATATTAGTAACATAGATATAACGGGAACAGTCACCGGAAATACAAACGTTGATTGTAATTATTTTTATATAAATTCATTTTCCAGTGATTTGCTGACAACCCAAAAGTTATCAGTGAAATTTACTAATTGTGATATAAATCAGTTTTCAGTAAGTGATATTACTGCCGATGATGTAAATATTACAGCTGAACTTACACGTTTGACTTCGTATAAAGGTGTAAATGGCAATATTTCCGGCAATGTTACAACACAGTTGACAACGTGTAGCGTTTATGATGTGTTATATGGTGTTTCAGGGAATGTCGGAGGAAATGTTCAATTTGATTTCTCAAATGTGTACAGCTACTATCTTACAGAATCTGATAGTAATGTAATGCTGTGTCGGGCGCAGGTTGAAGGAGATTTAACAGCCAATATTAATGCGTGTGAATTTAAAACTGCGTTAAATATTGGTTCGTGGGAACCGTTAGGAACTGGGACAGTTAAGGGAAATGTTGAAGTCAATATTTCAGGATTAAATGAAATAAAGTCGGTAAGCTGCTGGATTAATGATACGAAGCAGAGTACGCTTCAATATTCAGGAAATCCGTGGAAACAAACAAGGCTTTATATGAATGGCTTTACAGATAGGCGCGTTCATGTGGTTTCTCCGGGGATTAATGAACTGAATAAAATTTATTTAGTGTATCCGGCGTCAGACTGCATTGATGGGAAAGTTGTTGCAGAAGCAGATTCGTTTGATTTGCTTAATCTGAATAATTATATCGTAATTGATGAAAATGATAAAGAATATGACCTTATAAAGGTTGATAATCAGATACTGATTTTAAATACAAGTCAAAATACCATCACTGCCACAGCCACCGGTAACGGCAGTATTTCACCAAGCGGTGCGGTCAGTTATGCAAAAGGGGCTTCGGCGGTTTATACCATTACGCCGGCTCAGGGCTATGCAATTGCCGACGTGCTGGTAGATGGACGCAGTGTTGGTGTGACAGAGCGCTATACATTTGACAATATTTTTGCAGACCATACCATTGAAGCGAGATTTGAAGAAATATCTGTGAATGGCATGGAATTAATTCATGAACCGTCCCGGCTTGAGTATCAGGAGGGCGATACCATGGATTTTACCGGAATGAAGGTAAAGCTGTCTTATACTGATGGTACATCGTATGAATGTCCGTATGAGGAATTTGAACAGTATGGTATTACAACAGACTATGATGGACAGCCGTTGACGGAAAGCATGAATTTAACGCAGTTTAAGATTACCTATGGAACGTACCTTGCATATACAGAACCAATCAGTGTGACCGCCAGAACGCAAAATATTGACATAACGATGAATCCATTTGATTTTGGTAAACAGGAAGAAGGCTATGTATCCAATGGCGGAAGCGGGGACGAATATATTGAAATCAGTAATACCGGAAATGATACGGTAGAAATTGATATTACGATGCCGGACGGAATGGATTATTTTGTTATAGAAAAAGACAAGCTTACGCTTGCTCCGGGCGCGGGTGGAAAAATCTATGTACGTCCAAAACAGGGACTTACGGCAGGAACATATACGGGTACATTAAAAGTAGGTACACCGTCCGGTACATTAAAAGAAACAACGCTTCAGTTTACCGTAAAACCAGATGTCACACTGCCTACAGGTTCAATTAATGTGTCAGGTGATAAATGGTCAGGTATTTTAAATCAGATTACATTTGGAAAGTTTTTTAATAAAACACAAAAAGTATTGCTTTCGGCTTCAGACAGCGGAAGCGGTGTAGGCAGTATCCATTATATGATTGCGGATCGAAGCTATTCAATGGACGAATTAAATGCATTGCCAAATGGAAAATGGACACTGTACGAAAAAGAATTTAATATTGAACCGGACAGACAATATATCATTTATGCAAAAATTACAGACAAGGCAGGGAATGCCATTTATGTATCGTCAGACGGTATGATATTAGATGCGACACTGCCGAAGTTTGGCGGAGTTGAGCAAAATGGAAAGTATTATGATACAAGTGAAAATTTTAACAAAAAATTTACAGTTCAGGACGAAAATCTTGATTATGTAACGATTAACGGAGAGCGGGTATTTCCTGAAAATGGTGAATATACACTCTATCCGAAAGATGATATTCAGGAAATTACCGCCGTTGATAAAGCTGGAAATGTATCGGTTGTACAGGTAACGGTCGGCATCGGACAGCCATCTGTTCTGCCTGTAATCACAGGAATTGAAGATGGTGGTGTTTACTGTGAATTTGTACGGTTTACGGTAGAAGATGACAATCTGGATAAAGTCTTTGCAGGGGATATAGAGTTGATACCGGAAGATGGAGTATATACGGTAAATGGAAACGGTCAGCCTGTAAAAATCACGGCACAGGACGTTGATGACAACCGTACAGAGATGATGATTCAGGTGAATCCGCAGCATACATGGAAAACCGGTGGCGTAGAAAAAGCACCGACCTGTACGGAAACTGGTTCTGCAAATGCGGTTTGTGAAGTATGCGGTGAACATGGACAGACCGAACTGCTGCCGCTTGGACATGATTTTTCACAGGACTGGACAATTGATGTTGAACCGACAGGAAAAACAGCGGGTGAAAAGTCCCACCATTGTAGCCGTTGTGATGGCAGAAGGGATGTTATGAAGATTCCGGCAACAGGTGTGGGAATGGTAAAGGTGATGCTTGTTACAGGAGAAGGTGTCCCGGAAATGTCAGTGGCAAACAGTCAGGAAAGTCTGATAAAGAATGTGCTGACACAAAAGGAAACTGATATGCTGGCACAGGGGTATGATATTTACCTTACGGTGACAGTAAGCCCGAAGGAAGATGTGTCGGAGCTTCAGCAGGAACAGACTGCGGGCTGGATATTAAAACGACCGGAAAATGGCGGTATTGTGGGATATTATGATATTTCAATGACAAAGCAGACCGGTGATGACGGTGAAAAAATTCCGGTTACACAGACTGTTGCAAAGCTGATTTTAAAAGCAGGCAGACCGGACGAGAGTGGTATGACAGACGGTACGACAAGAGAATATCAGATGCTTATTTTTAATGGCGGCGATATACAGGAATTAGTAACCGTTCGTGAAGATGACGGAAAGATTCGTTTCGCAACAGACCAGACCGGAACGATTGTGCTGGTATACCATGATACGGCAGTTACACCGGATAATCCATCAGACAAACCGGGGAATACGCCACCGGATAATCCAACGGACACACTGGGCAATCCACTGTCAGATGACCCGTCGGATAATCCGGGAAATGACCACGGAGATAGTGACTCCGGCGATTCAAAAAATAAAGGAACAACACCTGTCCAAACCGGTGACAGTACCCCTGTTACATGGCTGTTTGCTTTACTGGCATTAAGCGGAACAGGTATTGTCGGTTCAAAAGCAAAAAAGAAGTCTAAAGTGACGGAATAACAAAAAAATAACAAAAGAAAAAATGAATACAGGATAAGAATTGCTAAAAGCAAAGAAAAGCCCCGCGGGGACTGTCAGCGATAAAATCTGACAGTCCCTGCGGGGTATTTTTGTTTCGGGGTATTTTTGTTTTTTACGGCAGTTTCTGTTCCCGGTAAGCGGACGGACTGATATGAAACAGCCGCTTAAAGGCACGGCGATAAGAATACACACTGTTATAGCCGACATCTTCGGCAATCTGTTCAATTGTCGAGGCAGTGTCCGACAGCAAAACACAGCTTTTTTCAATGCGGCATTTTTCAAGGTATTCCGCAAAACAGATACCGGCGTGTTCCTTAAAAATACTCGAAAGATAGCCTTCGGAAACCTGAAAATGCTGTGCCGTGCCGGAAAGATTTAAGTTGGCATCGGCATAATTTTGCAGGATAAAATCAGCGGTTTCCTGAACAAGCTCTTTCTTTTTGCTCATCCGTTGTCCGGCAAGTGAAGCACTGACCGAAAGACATAGGTCATGCAGGTGTGAAAAATAATGTTCAAAATTTCCCTGACAGCCGATAATTTCCTGCTGGAAAGCAAACAGCTGTTCTGAAAAGCTGTACTTCACCGGATTCAGACCGAAAAAAGTGGCGGTTACGGCATTATGAAGGGCAAGCATTTGCCCAGCAATCATCTGTTCAGACGAAAAAGGGCGTAACCGTGTATTTTCATCTTCAAGCACCGTCAGGATAAAATGAATCAAATCCGTATCGTGGTTTTTCATGCCCTTTATCAGTAAATCTGCCGCAGTCTGCGGATAGAAACAGCCGTATGAATTTTCTGCCGGAATAAACATTTGGTCGGAATAGACGGTAATATCGTCATGGCTGTCCGTCAGTGAAAATGAAAGCGCAGTCAGTGCCTCTTTTTTGGCAAAAATAAATTCAGACAGACCGACACAGGGACGGCTGATACCCCAAAACACCGTGCAGTTGTGCCGCTGTTTAAAATATTCATAAGACTGCCGGATATACTCCTGCGGTTCGGATTCCTCCGGATAATTAAAAAGCAGTAAAAATTCATGATTTTCCGTGCGGTAGGCAAAGGTCGGAAATTTTGTCAGTCCCGCAGTGTATTTTGGAATCATGGATATCAACTGGTGCCGGTAGGAATCCGCCAGCCGTGTGCCGGACAGTGAAAATGCAGTGATGCAGAAATTCGGATAGGGAAAACGGCGGCGTAGAAAATCCGCGGCTTCCGCTTCCGGTGCATAACTTGTCCGTGTAAATGCTTCATGTAAAACGCCTTGTATTAATAATTGTTCATTCATATTAATCTCCGTTTCTGAGCAACTTGTTGCAAAAAAGCGATGAAAAATTCGCGCAGGCGATTTCTCATCTGCTATCAGGAATATTTTGCGATATCTGCGGCACAATAATGCCAATATCAAGCGATGCCTGATAGATTTCCCATACAGGATACATTTTATACAATAAAAAATTGTACCCTGCACGTCTATCATAACGAAAAATAAAACTAAAAACAAGATATTTTGCAAAAAACTTTTACAAAAAATAATTGCAAAAGATACATTTTGCACAAAAATGGATTGTATCTTTGAAATGCCGGGGTGAAAGATTATGATACACATATGGGAAGATGTTGGGGAGAAAAGCACCCACCTATGAGCAAGCTCATTCGGTTTAGACCTTTTGACCCTGATATCATGGAAAATATTTATTTGGAGGGTTAGTAATGAATCAGAAGACACAAAACCGCGCACAGCGGAGAAGGGCGAACAGACATCACGTAAAAAGGGCAACGGCATTTGCACTGGCAGGACTGATGGCAACATCAGGCATATCCCTGCCGGCGGGAACATTTGCATATGGGGCGGAAAATAACACCCTGCTTGCATTTGCAGGCGCAGAAGGCGGTGGAAGATTTGCAACCGGCGGACGCGGATATGATGTGTATGTCGTTACAACACTGGAGGATTACGGAAAAGGTGAAACACCGGTAGAAGGGTCTTTGCGTTATGGCATCGAAGAATTTGCCAAAGATAAAGGCGGAACGATGATTGTATTTAATGTGGGTGGTACGATAGAATTAAAGCAGACACTGACCTTTAAAGAAAGAAAAAATATTACCGTAGCAGGACAGACAGCACCGGGGGATGGTATTACCCTGTCCGGCTGGGATACAAATATCAGCAATTCTGAAAATCTGATTATCCGTTATATGCGTTTCCGTCCGGGTGCGGCAAATGTACATACCGGCGGAGATTCCATGGATGCACTCTGGGGAAGGGATAATAAGACTTTTATGATCGACCACTGTTCGTTTAGCTGGAATACCGATGAAACAGTTTCAACTTACCGCGGACAGGACGGAACAGTACAGTGGTGTATCGTATCGGAAAGTCTGACTGTTTCAGGACATTCCAAAGGCCGTCACGGATATGGCGGTATTTTTGGTGGCGACAATGTATTGTTTCAGAATAACCTGATTGCGAATCATACATCGAGAAATCCAAGAATCGGCGGCGGATGCATGGGCGATCCGACAAAGGATGGAGGCAGTACGGCAACACTGCAGTTAAGCAATAATGTTCTTTATAACTGGGGATATAACACCTGCTATGGTGGTGGTTATGCGTATACCAATTTTATCAACAATTTCTTAAAACCGGGACAGGGAACGAGAGAACAGGTTCGGTATCAGGTCATTGATATGGGTGAAGCCACAAAACCGGGCGGATTTTATGTAAACGGCAACTACATGGACGGCAATGCTGAAATTACCGCTGACAATGCAAAAGGTTCAAAAATGTCAGGCGTGACAGAAGGAGCCAATAAAACTGTAGTTTCAGAAACACCGTATACGGCAGAAGGATTTGACAGGGCCACCGTGACAAGTGCTACGGACTGTTATGAACCGGTGCTTGCGCAGGCGGGTGCAACCTATCCGTACCGTGATGCCATTGATGCGAGAGTTGTAGCCGAAACGCGGACAGATTCGGGAAGATATGTGAATACAGAAGATGAGGTCGGCGGCTATCCGGCAAAAGAATCTGTACGGGCTGCTTCATTTGATACAGATATGGACGGAATTCCGGATACATGGGAAACGGCACATGGCTTAAATCCGAATGATGCAAGTGATTCCAAGAAAATCAATTCGGCAACCGGATATGCCTACGTAGAAGAATATTTTAACGGACTTGTTGAAAATGTAGAGCAGTCCGGTTATACGGCACCAAATCCGGATATTACCCTTGATTTACAGGATAATGCACAGTATGATGAAGGACAGACAGTAACAGTGACAGCTGATGTAAAGGCAAACAATGGGGGAAGCATTGCAAAGGTAGAATTTTACAATGGTATACAGCTTGTCGGAACAGCAGATACCGCACAATTTACCTTTGATTATACGGGGTTGACAGACGGCACGTACAATATCACCGCTAGAGCCTATGATAATGATGGCAATCAGACCCAGTCATCTGTATCGAAGCTGCATATTAACAGCACAGCTGGCACAGGCGAGTGGACAAGCACTGATATTGGCAATCCGGGTGTAGCGGGAAATGCAAGTTTGGAAAATGGTGTGATGACAGTGAAAGGTGCCGGAAAATTAGGCGCATCAGAAGGCTGCGTATCCGGCAGTACCTATGCAGATGCCACAACCGATGATTTTCAGTATACGTATCAGCTTGTCAAAGGTGATGCAGAAATTATTACAAAACTGGATTCAGCAACAACCGTTGACAACCATGTATTTACCGGTGTGATGTTCCGTGAAAGCTTAGAGAGCGGTTCAAAGACGGCGGCACTCGGTATGTCAATGGTTAAAATCAGCAATGAAACCACATGGTCAACCTATCTTGCAAGCAGACTTGAAACAAACGGTAAAATTTCGGATATTTCTGAAACGATTGATTCGCCTGCAAATGCAGAAAAAGCGGGAATACCACTGGTAAGTGATTTGCATTTTAAGAGCGGTGCAGACTTTAACGGAACATGGTTTAAGTTGATAAGACGCGGCGATACCTTTACAGGATATGCATCTGATGACGGTGTAACGTGGACAAAGGTCGGTTCAAAGACTATTGAAATGGCACAAGACATTTATGTGGGATTTGCCGTAGATGCGAATAAAGCGGCAAACAGCCTTGAAAATTTAAGCACGGCAAAGTTTTCAAATATTGTGATTCATGAAGAATTTACAGATGTTGACTATAACCTTGAACACATTACAACAAGCGGTGCGGATTATGCGGCAGTCGGTACAGATTTTACAACGCAGCTTACAGCAGACAGCGGATATCATCTTCCGGATGCAATTGAAATTAAAGCAGGAGAAAATGTTCTTGCAAAGGAGGATTATACCTATGATGCCAAAACCGGAGATATTGTTGTAAAGGCAGACAGGCTGACATCCGGTGTAAAGCTTACAATTTCAGCACAGGCAGAAGAAGATGTTAAAATTGATTATACATTGCAGACCTACGGCGATACGGAAGATGTAACCGTGACACAGGATGCAGGCAGTATGACAATCAGCCAGACCGCAGAATCTGCAAGTATGGTTGGAAATAAGGGAACGGCAGGGAAAAATGTTTCCTACATTTTATTCCCACAGTCGAAAGAAGCGGCAAAAATGACGTTGAAATTAAAGGTCAATTCATTTAGCAATGGAAAATATTCCGGCGTGTATGCCGGTGCTTTCCAGCCGGACGGAGATTACCTTTATAATTCAATCGGATTCAGAGGTACAGGTGATGTAAATGCCGTATCACCGTACTGGCTGAAAGCTTCCGGCAAGGCTGGAAACGGAAGTCCGAAGCAGGCATGGACAGAAGGGGCTGTTTATACGGTAAGCATTGAAAAGAAAGCAAACAATACCTATTATGCCACATTTCAGGAGGAAGGCAGCGCGGCTGTCAATGAAAAGACTTTTAAGGCTTCGGATTCTGCGCTGACACCGGATATTATGGCACAGTTCGGACTGGCAGTTTACAGTGCGGACGTCACAGTGACGGATATGGTGCTTTCCGATATGTCAGGAAATGTACTGTATGACCAGAATAGGGATAATTCAGGTCAGGAGGAAAGCGGATATAAGCCGCAGGTATCCGGTTCAGATTTGCTAACTGTTACCGGGGCGGGTTCTGTAATGAAAGCAGAACAGTCTGCAGAAAGCGGATATATTACACAGAGTACAGGTGATGCAGGAGTCAATACAAGTTACATTTTACTGCCGGAAAATGATGCATTTGCATCTATGTCCATGACTCTTAAAATTAAGGATTATTCGATTACGGGTCAGAATGCAAAAAGGACGGGTGTTTTTGTCGGTGCATTCCAGACTTCGGGTAAATATGCGTTTGCTTCATTGGGATTCAGGGGCTATGATTCATCGGTTGGAACCGATGCACTTTCGGGCTATTGGATGAAAGGCACTGGAAAAGCCGGAAACGGTTCACCAAAGTATGAGGTGGCAGCAGATAATAAATATAACGTAACCTTTACAAGAACCGAAAACGGCTATCTTGCCGAATTTGAAAGTCTTGGTAAGCCGCTGCTTGTCGATGCTAACGGCAATAAGACGTATTCAGATAAAAAGGAATTCAAGTGGAAGGATATGACACTGACAGCAGAAGATGCCGTATCATACGGACTGGCACTGGTTGGCGCCGATGTGGAAATTACCAACTGGGTGGCAAAGGATGCTGAGGGCAACATTTTATATAATCAGAAGGATTATTATAAAGATGCCGGAACAGCACCGGCTGTTACAGGAGTAAATACACCGGTAATTTCAGAGGACCGTTCTTCCATTACGGTATCATGGAGCGGCGAGGGTGCGCAGTTAGACGGAAAGTACCGCGTAGAGGTATCACAGGATAACGGCGTAACTTATAAGGAGCTGGATACCACCGCTGAAACTTCTTACAGCTATGTACCGGAAAATTCAGGTGACTATCAGTTCAGAATTACAGGTGTCTGCGGCGGACAGGAAAGCAATTCTATGGAAACTTCGTCTGTACATTTTGTACTGCCGATGACAGCACCGTCTATTGGTGCAGAATCCGGAAATGCAGCAAATACGGTTACATGGTCTGCTGTGCCGGAAGCTGTCAGCTACAGAATTTACCGTTCAACACAGCGTGCAGAAGGCTATACAGAGATTGGAACATCAGAAAGCACGACATTTACGGATACCACTGCGGAAAATGAAGTCCCGTATTTTTATACGGTAGCGGCAGTCGGACAGGATAACGAAAGTAACCCGTCAGCGCCGGTATCCATTATGGCAACGGCAGGACACACAGGCGAATACATGTTCGGTTCACAGGCGGCACAGATGACGGTGCTTGAAAAGTCTAATGATACGGTAACGGGAAATGAAGCTGCTTTAAAGTTTGCCTATGACGAAGCCGGAAAAGTATCGGTGTATGCAGGAGATCGGCTGCTGTCTGAAAAAGAAACGGCAGCAGGAGAAGCGGTGGATATAACGATTCCGTTACAGGACGGAAGAAATGCAGTAAAAGTTGTCTTTGAAAATACACAGGGCATAAAGACATACCGTAATTTTAACTTTGTTAAACTTTCATCATACGATATGGTTGTAGATGCTTCCGGTATCAGAACGCTTGACAGTGAGTCTGTACCGGTGTATACAACAGTGGCGGAAGCACTGGCAGCAGTGCCGGCAGACAATCAGGAACAGAAAGTTATTTTTGTAAAGAACGGTACGTATTACGAAAAATTAAGCATTACATCGCCGTATATCACTTTAATTGGCGAGGATAGCGAAAAGACCGTGCTGTGTTATGATGCGGCTTCGGGAAAAACAGACCCGGTAACGGGGGCAGCATACGGGACCTCAGGCAGTGCATCGGTTTCGATTGGAGCAGCGGCACACCATACATACATGGAAAATCTGACGGTTGCGAATACCTTTGATTATCCGAATGAAACGATTGAAGGCAAGCAGGCAGTTGCAATGCTTACAAGAGCAGATCAGCTTATTTTTAACAATGTACGGCTGACCGGATGGCAGGATACCTTACAGGCAGACGGCGGCGGACGCCAGTATTTTAAGAATTGTTATATTGAAGGAAATGTAGACTGGATTTTCGGCAGTGCACAGGCAGTATTTGACGACTGCGATATTGTCGCCAATGCGGCAGGCTATGTAACGGCGGCAAGTACTGAAAGTACAAAAACAACAGGCTATGTATTCATAAACAGCAGACTGCTTAAAAAATCAGATTCGGTGGAAGAAAATAGTGTGGCACTGGGCAGACCGTGGCGGTCAAATGCCTGTGTAACGTATGTAAAATGCTTTATGGACAGTCATATTAAGACAAAAGGCTATGATAATATGAGCGGCAATACCCACAGTGCAGCACGTTTTTATGAATATCAGTCCTACGGACCGGGCTTTGCGGTTAATACCGACAGACGACAGCTAGCCAAAGCAGAAGGAGAAGCATTGACAGTCAACGGGGTCTTTGCAAGGGAAGCAGGCGAAGGTATGGCATTTGCAGAAGGCTGGGATGCAGTAGCGGCATATGCGGCAGCCTCCGCAGATTACACAGAAAGCGGAGCAGTATCGGTAGATTTTTCGGAACTGGATAGGGCAATTCAGAATGCTGAGGGCTTAAACAGCGCCGATTACAAGGATTTCAGCACAGTTGAATCCGCATTAAATGCGGCAAAGGCACTTGACAGGACAACGGCAACACAGGAAGAAGTCAGCGTACTGGCACACAGGCTGATAGAAGCTGTGGCAAATCTGGAAACAATGACCCCGGCGCCGGAGCCAACACCAGACCCAGAGCCAACGCCAGACCCAACGCCAACGCCGGAACCGACACCGACACCAACACCGACCCCAGAGCCAACACCAACGCCAGAGCCAACACCGACTCCGACGCCTTCAGAGCCGGACAATAACCAGCCGGGCGGTACGGGAGAAGCTGACGGCAGTCAGAATGGTAATGATAATCCGTCCGGCAGTGAAAACGGCGGAACCGGCAATGCAAACGGCACAGCAGAAGAAGGAAAGCAGGAAGACAACAACGGCACGTCCTCAGAAAATGATTCTTCTGAAAATGCAGCAGAAAATCAGCAGGAAAGTGTGCAGACAGCAGATAAAACACATTCCGTATGGTATCTTTTCGGTGCGGCAGTTTCAGCAATGCTGGCAGGATTTGCAGGCAGTAAGCGAAAGAAAAAGTCCGATGAAGAACTTTAAGAGTATTAAGAGCGACTTTAAAACAATAATTTAAAAAAGATAAAAATAACAGAAATCATATACCGCGTGCGGATAGGATTTCTGTTATTTTTTTTCAAAAGATGTATGAAGTCACGGACGGCGGATATCCTATGGATAAAAAGCGCAACCAGCGTAGAAATGAAATGAGGATTTATTTCGATGCAGACAATAAATACAGATAATATCAGGACAGAATTTTCAACCAGTGCGGATGAAAATATCCGCAGTATGAAAAAACAAATCCGCATTGAGGAGAATTTTGATATTTTAACGAGAGAAATTATAATCGGTGGAAAAAAGGCAGGATTCTTTTTTATAGATGGATTTGTGCAGGAAGATATGATAGAAAAACTGATGCAGTTTTTTTATTCACTCAAACCGGAAGATTTATCGGATGTGGATTCCTTTCTTGAAAAAGGCATGCCCTATACAGAAGTCAATAAAATTACTAAGCAGAGTGATGCACTGACGGCATTTTTTTCGGGAGTAACAGTCTGCTTTATTGACGGCTTTTCAGAGTGCCTGTCCTTAGACTGCCGGACGTATCCGATGCGTAGTGTGACAGAGCCGTGGAAGGATAAAGTACTTCGTGGTTCAAGGGACGGTTTTGTGGAAACACTTGTTTTAAACGCGGCACTTCTGCGCAGAAGAATCCGCGATCCCCAATTAAGTCTGGAGCTGATGGGGGTAGGCACACGCTCGCGTTCCGACGTTGCTGTCTGCTATATGGAGGATAAAGTCGACAAAAAGCTGTTAGACAGCATAAAAAGGCGAATTCAGGCAATACGTGTAGAAGCGTTGACAATGAATATAGAAAGTCTTGCAGAGTGTTTATATGAGCATAAATGGATTAATCCGTTTCCGAAATTTAAATATTCAGAACGTCCGGACACCGCCGCTGCTGCGGTTTTGGATGGAAATATTGTGATTATGGTAGACAATTCACCGGCGGTCATGATTGTGCCGACTTCGATTTTTGACATTATTGAAGAGGCAGACGATTATAATTTTGCACCGGTCATCGGGACGTATTTAAGAATTTCAAGATTTCTGCTGACACTGGTTACAATGCTTCTGACCCCGACATGGCTGTTACTGATTGACAATCCGCAGTGGCTGCCGGAGTGGATGATGTTTATTACAGTGTCTGATGAGATTACCGTACCGGTGTTTTTCCAGCTGTTACTGCTGGAACTCTCCATTGACGGATTAAAGCTGGCAGCTGTTAATACGCCGACCCTGCTTTCAACACCGCTCAGCGTTGTTGCCGGTATTGTGGTAGGTGAGTATGCAGTCAGCTCCGGGTGGTTTAATGCAGAATCCATGCTGTATATGGCAGTGGTTTCGGTAGGCACGTATTCGCAGGCAAGCTTTGAAATGGGATATGCAATGAAATTTATGCGGATTATTCTGCTGTGTCTGACGGCGGCATTCAACCTGGCAGGATATATTGCGGGAATCCTTTTAATAGCGGCAACGATAGCTTTTAACCGTACCATGACGGGATGCAGCTATATTTATCCGCTGATTCCGTTTGATAAAAAAATGCTGAAACGCAAGCTTTTAAGAGTCCGTCTGCCACATGGAAATGAAAAATAGGTGTGTACAGGGAAGAGATTAAGCCCGCAAAGCGGGCTTGATTATTTTCTGTGCAATTTTGTGAAAATTGTATAGCATTAAAAAAACTTTTTCAAAAATAAATAGCTTTAACTTTGTAAAACACGGCAGTATCTGGAAACGCTAAAGGTAATAAAAAATGCAAAAAACAATCAATTGTAGAAAGTGCATAAAAATACTTTTTAGATGTAAAAAATACGTACAAAATGCACAAATATATTTGTAAAAACTGCCGTTGACTTTTGGCTTGTAAAAAAATACAATGACTGCATTGTGCCGGCAAAGCAAAAATAAAGAGGAAAATCATTTCTCACATGAGATTTTTGCTTCGCAAAAACAAACAGGCGCAAACAAGGAGGTTTCACAAGGTGAAAGCGAAAAAGGGTTTAAAAAAAGTATTGGCATGGGGCATGAGTATTGTCTGTATGCTGGCAATGGTGCTTGCAGGCAGTCCTATGACGGCAAAAGCATCTGCTTCTACATCATGGAATTTTAAAAATACCAGTTTTAAAAATCTGGGGACAATTTCCTCTACGGTAACAGTGGATAACCTGTCACTGATTGCAACATCATCAAAGACTATGTCTGTGATTGCAAATAGTCAGACAGTGGATGGAACAGCATATACATATGCACTGGCATTGGGCGGCAGCGGTTCGACAAGCTATCGTGCAGTCAAAGTACCGGTATCGGGAACAGACACCATTAAAGTAACCTGTAAGAGTTCCGGCAGTGCGGCAAGAACACTTGTTGTGGCAGATGGTTCGGGAAATAAGCTTGGCACGATGAATGCAGGCACAACGGCAGCAACGGTTTCATATAACTATTCCGGTTCATCAGGATACGTGTACCTGTATTCCTCAAACAGCGGTATTAACATTTACAAGATTCAGGTGGACAGTTCTGCTTCATCCGGTTCTGGAAGTTCATCTTCCGGCAGTTCCACAACTGATACCAGCAACGGAACAGTCGTTACTTCATTTTCAGAACTGACGGCGGCTGTGACAAAGGCTGAAAAAGCGGGCGGCGGCATTGTCTATGTGAAGGGCAGCAGTATCAGCTGTACGGCACAGCTTGCATTAAAAGCTTCTAATGCCAATGTATCTATTATCGGTGTAAAAAACAGTGACGGTACCTATCCGGTGTTAGACTTTTCAGCGTTCCGTTCAGCTTATATCGGAAAAGCAACAACGGATTCAGAAGTCGGCATCCGCATTTCGGGAAGCAATTATACAATCAAAAACCTGATTATCCAGAAAGCACCGGATAACGGCATCCAGATTAAGGGAAGCAGCGCAGGCAACAATACGATTGAAAACTGCATCGTGCGTTACAACAATGATGCCGGGGTGCAGATTACAGGTGGTGCATATAGCAATACCATGCGTTTTGTATACAGCTACAGAAATTGTGATGTCTATACACTCGGTGGCAACGCAGACGGCTTTGCGCCGAAGCTTGGCGCAGGCAAGGGAAATGTATTCTACGGCTGTTATTCATGGGAAAATTCAGATGACGGCTGGGATTCTTACGATAAGGACAGCTTAACCTACAACCTGACATATACCAACTGTGCATGCTGGAACAACGGTGACCCGACCATTTTTACCGGGGAATACGATTATAATAACGGAAATGCGCTGGATACGGATTTGCTTTTAGTAGAATTAATCAGCAAGAAGGATTCTTCTTTTGCAAGCAATTACAAAAAAGGAAAGTTCTCTCTGCCAGGCGGCAGCTTTATCAGCACCACACAGGGAACTTTAAGCATTGCAAACTGGAAAAGCAAATATGACGGCAATCCAAACGGATTTAAGTTCGGTTCAGTGAATACTACAAGCAGCTGTGTAAGAACCGTAACAAACTGTTTAGCCTTTGGACACAGCAGTAAAGGCTTTGATAACAATAACAGCTCCTGCACGGCATATTTAAGCAACTGCATTTCTTATGACAACGGCTACAATTATTATATGCCGCCGTTTACACTCAAGAAATTCAGCAATATCCTCAGCTTCTCAGGAGCATCTTCTAACAAGCTGCCAAGCGGATATACGGCTTCCATACCGTCTTCCTCAAAGCAGGCACAGATTAGAAGCACAGTCAATGCAACGGTAAGCAGTATTACAACACAGTGTAAGAACAATGTAATACCGGGAGAAGTATATTTTAATATTTTCAGTTAAGTAAATAGAAATGAAGTTGGGACGAAAGCGCCCAATGAGGATGCCGGCACAGCAAAAGGCAGAAAATAAGCGTCACGGAAAAGTTTATGTTTCCGTGACGCATTTTTACTTTATAAATGTAGTGACGGTATTTCAGCAATACGCATTTGTAATATTCCCTTTCGTCTGATAATATGATGTAAAATTGATTTTTATATTGAAATAGGAGAAATGCGAAAATCCATAAATTAAAGATTTTTGCATAACAGAATTGTGCCACAGGCGTCACAATTCTGAATTTATCGCAGAACTGAATAAATTCAGTCCGCGATTCTTCCGGCATTAAAATGCCTACAGAATAGGAGAATGTTATGAAATATATTGACCTGCACTGTGATACGCTCACAGAGTTAAAAGAAGGGGAAACGCTAGTCCGGAATCATAAAAATGTAGATTTAAAATCCTTGAAAAAGGGCGGGTGTGTGATTCAGTGTGCATCCATTTTTATTCCGACAGGGACGTATACGGGAGTGGACAGAAAAGAAGCCATACAGACAGAGTATGACCGTGTAGTTTCCGTTTATAAACGCGAATTAAATGCCAACCCAAAAGAACTGTACAGGGTTCTGACCCGGCGGGATATGCCGGATATCCGGCAGAACGATAAAATGCAGGATTTAGGCACGGGTATACTGCTTACGATTGAGGATGGCGGCGTTATGGGCGGAGAAATGCAGAAATTATACCGTGCGTATGAAGACGGTGTACGCCTTGTAACCCTGACATGGAATCATGAAAATGAAATCGGGTACCCAAACAGCACAGACCGGGATATCATGCAGAAGGGCTTAAAACCGTTTGGATTTGAAGTGCTTGAAGAAATGAACCGGCTCGGCATGGTAATTGATGTATCGCATTTATCGGACGGCGGATTTTTAAATGTGGCAGAGTTTGCAAAAAAGACAGGCATGCCGTTTGTAGCATCCCATTCCAATGCACGCGCCATAACTGCGCACCCACGCAATCTGCCTGATATGTATATAAGGAAGCTTTCGGAAGCGGGCGGCGTTATGGGCTTGAATTTTGCATCGCATTTTCTTTCGGATACACAGCCGCCGGACGGTGAAAGCCGTATCTGCGATATGGTTACACACATTCTGCATATCCGCAAAATTGCAGGCAGTGAGGTGCTGGCAATCGGTTCGGATTTTGACGGGGTGGAGAGCCGGATGGAAATTGACAGTCCTGCCAAAATGGTCATGCTGTATGAAACACTTCATCAGACAGGGCTTTCGGAGGATGAACTGGAGAAAATATTTTACAAAAATGCACAAAGAGTATTGACCGCTGTTTTACGATAATCCCGGTTTTATAATTTTTTTTATTTTTTTCCGCTAAATTAATAATTATCCCGGCAGATTTATGGTATGATTATATATATGTGGTATTGGGGTTAAAAGTCCCCAAACGATGATTTTTACGGATTATGTGCTAGAACGAAGATTGGAAAGTGGATGGTCATGAGTAGAGTAATTGGAATTGACTTAGGGACAACAAATAGCTGCGTTGCAGTGCTGGAGGGCGATGTGCCGACAGTGATTGCCAATAAGGAAGGATACCGGACAACACCGTCTGTTGTGGCTTTTGCAAAAGACAAGACGATGCTTGTGGGAGATCCGGCAAGAAGGCAGGCAGCTGTCAATGCAGAGCGGACAATTTTTTCCATTAAACGTCATATGGGATCGGATTACAGAAAAAAGATTGACGGAAAAGCATATTCGCCGCAGGAAATATCTGCTTTTATTTTAATGAAGCTGAAAAAAGACGCAGAAGATTTTCTGGGGGATACGGTCACAGATGCCGTGATTACCGTACCGGCGTATTTTAACGATGCACAGCGGCAGGCGACTAAAGATGCGGGACGGATTGCTGGGTTAAATGTACTGCGTATCATCAATGAGCCGACTTCTGCAGCATTGGCATATGGTCTTGACAACGGACAGGCACAGAAAATTCTTGTCTATGATCTGGGCGGCGGCACATTCGATGTGTCCATTATTGAAATCGGCGACCATGTGATTGAAGTACTTGCAACGTCCGGTGACAATCATCTGGGCGGTGATGATTTTGATGAGCGCATTGTGCAGTATCTTGTGGAGCAGTTTAAAAAGACGGAGGGAATTAACCTGTCTAAGGATACGGCAGCGCTTCAGCGGTTAAAAGAAGAAGCGGAAAAAGCGAAAAAGGAGCTGTCATCCTGTATGACGACGAATATTAACCTGCCGTTTCTTGCGATGGCAAAAGACGGACCACATCATATGGATATCCAGCTTTCCCGCAGTAAATTTGAAGAACTGACCAAAGATTTGATTGAGCGGACGGTGATTCCGGTTGAAAATGCAATCCACGATGCAGGGCTTACAAAGTCACAGATTGATATGGTATTGCTGGTAGGCGGTTCAACAAGAATCCCGGCAGTGCAGGATAAAGTGCGGACCTTGATGGGCAAAGAGCCTTCAAGAAATGTTAATCCGGACGAATGTGTGGCAATCGGTGCGGCAGTCCAGGCAGGAAAGCTGGGCGGACAGCTTATGGCGGGGTCTGCGGCTTCTGAGATGATTTTAATGGATGTAACGCCGCTGTCGCTTTCAATTGAAACGGTAGGCGGTGTGTCAAGCCGTCTGATTGAGCGCAATACAACGATTCCTACAAGACACAGCCAGATATTTACGACTGCGGGCAATTTTCAGACAAGTGTAGATATCAAAGTGTTTCAAGGTGAGAGAAAATTTACAAGGGATAATAAACTGCTGGGGAATTTCCGCCTTTCGGGTATTAAGCGGGCGATGGCGGGTACACCGCAGATTGAAGTGACCTTTGATATTGATGCCAACGGCATTGTCAATGTATCGGCAAAGGATTTAGGCACGGGACATGAACAGTCCATTACGATTACGTCCAGCTCCAATTTGTCCGAGGAGGAGATTGAGCGCGCAAAATGGGAAGCCCAGATGTACGGAAGACAGGATGAAGCAAAAACACAGCTGCTTGCGGTACGTCAGGAGGCAGTGCAGTTTGCAGGACAGGCGCAGGCAGAATTGGACAGCCATAAAAAAGAGTGGGAACGCAGTAAGAAAAAGGCGGTTAAAGAAATCCTCGGTAAGCTGAAACGTACTTTATATAAAGTGCCGCCGGAAAAGATTACGGCGGATTCTGCCGCAGTTATACGTGATTTGCAGGAAGAGCTGCAGCGGGCATTAAACAGCTAGGACATTCCTGCACTTTCTAAAAATCTATAAAAATGCAGAACCGGGACAAAACAGACAGTTGAAAACATAACCTTGTATATGGTATGATGAAGTGTCAGATAGAAAGTGGAAATGCCGCATTGTGTGGCGGAATGGAGAGAAAATGGCTGGTTCTACATATGGAAACAGATTTAAGATTATGACATGGGGCGAATCCCATGGAGAAGCGTTAGGCGTTGTAGTGGACGGCTGCCCGGCGGGTTTAGAGCTTTGTGAGGAAGATATCCAGAAACCTCTTGATCGAAGAAAACCGGGACAGTCTAAATTTACGACACCCCGCAAAGAAGCTGATAAAGTAAAGATTCTGTCGGGCGTTTTTGAAGGGAAAACGACAGGAACACCGATATCCATGGTAGTATTTAATACCAATCAGCGCTCAGGCGATTATTCGGAGATTGCAGGATACTACAGACCGGGACATGCCGATTATACATTTGATGCAAAATACGGATTCAGGGATTACCGCGGCGGCGGAAGAAGTTCCGCAAGAGAAACGATTGGCAGGGTCGCAGCGGGTGCGATTGCGTTAAAGATTTTGGAAAGCCTTGGGATTACCCTGCACGCTTACGCAAAGGAAATCGGCGGAATTGCGATTGACTATGAAAAGTTTGATCTGCAGGCAGCACGCGAAAATGCATTTACAATGCCGGATAAGGAAGCGGCAGCAAAGGTTGAAGCGTATGCCACGCAAAAGATACAGGAGGGCGATTCAATCGGCGGTATCATTGAGTGTGTGGTTGAGGGCATGATGCCGGGAATCGGTGAACCGGTATTTGACAAGCTGGACGCTTCTCTTGGAAAAGCAATGCTTTCAATTGGTGCGGTTAAAGGCTTTGAAATCGGAAGTGGCTTTGAAGCGGCAAAGATGACCGGCAGCGAAAATAATGACAGTTTTGTCATGAAGGACGGAAAATTTACCAAAAAAACCAACCATGCAGGCGGCGTTTTAGGCGGCATGAGTGACGGCAGCAACATTGTATTCCGTGCGGCGGTTAAACCGACACCGTCTATTTCGGCAGTGCAGGATACGGTCAATAAAGATGGTGAAAATATTGAAATTTCCATTAAGGGCAGACATGACCCGATGATTGTGCCGCGTGCCGTAGTCGTTGTGGAAGCAATGACGGCGCTGACACTCGTGGATCTGATTTTTGAAAATATGACGGCAAGATTGGATGGAATCTGTGCCTTTTATAATAGAAGCAAGTAAGAAAGAGGAAAGAGATGTATCGTTTATTAAAAACAGACGGGCGTGCAAAACGCGGTGAATTACAGACTGTGCATGGAACAATCCAGACACCTGTATTTATGAATGTCGGAACAGTAGCCGCCATTAAGGGTGCCGTATCGACAATGGATTTAAAGGAAATCGGAACACAGGTGGAATTGTCAAACACGTATCATCTGCATGTACGTACCGGGGACAAACTGATTAAGGAAATGGGCGGTCTGCATAAGTTTATGAACTGGGACAGACCGATTCTGACCGATTCGGGTGGATTTCAGGTGTTTTCCCTTGCAGGTCTTAGAAAGATTAAAGAAGAAGGCGTAACTTTCCAGTCCCACATTGATGGCAGAAAGATTTTTATGGGTCCGGAAGAAAGTATGCAGATTCAGTCTAACTTAGGTTCTACAATTGCCATGGCATTTGATGAATGTGCACCGGCGAAGGCAGAACGCGATTATGTGGAAAAGTCTGTTGCCCGTACAACGCGCTGGTTGGCACGCTGTAAAAAAGAAATGCAACGCTTGAATTCCCTGCCGGATACCGTTAATCCAAACCAGCTTTTATTTGGTATCAATCAGGGTGCAGTTTATGCAGATATCCGTATTGATCATGCAAAACGTATTTCGGAACTGGATTTGCCGGGCTATGCAGTCGGAGGACTTGCAGTCGGTGAAACCCATGAAGAAATGTACCACGTACTCGATGAAACCGTTCCGTATCTGCCGCAGGACAAGCCTACTTATCTGATGGGTGTCGGTACACCGGCAAATATTCTGGAAGCGGTAGACAGAGGGATTGACTTCTTTGATTGTGTATATCCGTCCAGAAACGGAAGACACGGGCATGTGTATACAAAGTTTGGTAAAATCAATCTTTTTAACGCACAGTACGAAAAGGATGACAGACCGATTGAAGAAGGCTGTCAGTGTCCGGTCTGCAAAAACTATACGAGAGCATATGTACGCCATCTTTTAAAGGCAAAAGAAATGCTTGGTATGCGTTTCTGTGTACTGCATAATCTGTACTTCTACAATCATTTAATGGAGGATATCCGGGGAGCGATTGAAGAAGGAAGATACAGTGCCTTTAAGAAAGAACGCCTGGAAATGTTAAAGACTTATGATAAAAAGTAAAAAATTATAAACAAAATGTTTTTTAGTGGACAGAAAGAATAAATTCCGCTATTATAGAGTGTATGTGTCAGGGACACGTATGTCATTACATTTGAAAGTATATTTTAGGAGGCAAATTAAAATGGGTTCAATCGGAATTATCGTTATTTATGTCGTTGCATTAGGACTGATGATGTATTTTCTTGCAATCAAGCCACAGAAGAAACAGCAGAAGGCACAGCAGCAGTTAATGGATTCAATCGAAATCGGCGATTATGTATTAACAACAAGCGGTTTCTACGGCGTAATTATGGATATTACAGATGATGATGTTATTGTAGAATTCGGTAACAACAAAAACTGCCGTATCTCCATGCAGAAGAAAGCTATTGCACAGGTAGAAAAGGCAAAGAGTTCGGAAGAATAAGTAATGAAAGTACAGACACCGGAGCGGAAAGCATCAATTCCCGCTTCGGTGTCTTTTGTTATTCATTTATCAGGCATTACATATTGAAAAATACATAAAAATACGTTATGATAATAAACAATAACCTTTTTCATACATAAATATGAAAGTGGAGAAGTATTCAGGGGCGGCAGGTACGGGTAGAACCCGCCGGATTCCTGTAAGAAAAGAGAAAGACAGGTGGTAGTAGCATGGATTGTAAAATAACATTAATTCCGGGAGACGGAATCGGACCGGAAATCGTAAGAGAGGCCGTAAAGGTATTAGATGCTGTGGGAAAGAAGTATGAGCATCATTTTACCTATGAAAAGATTTTAATGGGCGGTTGTTCCATTGATGCATACGGTGTGCCACTTACAGATGAGGCAATTGCTGTAGCAAAGGCATCCGATGCCGTATTACTGGGGGCAGTCGGCGGCAATGTCGGCAACTCCAAGTGGTATGACGTTGCTCCGAATTTAAGACCGGAGGCAGGACTGTTAAAGATTCGTAAGGAACTGGAATTGTTTGCCAATATTCGTCCTGCATATTTATACAATGAATTAAAAGATGCGTGTCCGTTAAAGCAGGAAGTAATCGGGGACGGATTTGACATGGTTATCATGAGAGAATTAACCGGCGGACTGTATTTTGGTGAACGACACACAGAAGAAGTAAACGGTGTCGTAACAGCAACCGATACGCTCACTTATAATGAAGAAGAAATCAGAAGAATTGCCATTAAAGGCTTTGAAATTGCCATGAAGCGCAGAAAGAAGCTGACAAGCGTGGATAAGGCAAATGTTCTTGATTCTTCAAGACTTTGGAGAAAGGTCGTAAAGGAAGTTGCAAAGGATTATCCGGAAGTTGAAGTAAGCGATATGCTTGTAGACAACTGTGCAATGCAGCTGGTTATGAATCCGGGACAGTTTGATGTAATTTTAACAGAGAATATGTTTGGTGATATTTTATCCGATGAAGCCAGCATGATTACCGGTTCAATCGGTATGTTATCCAGTGCCAGCTTAGGAAAGACAAAACTCGGATTATATGAACCAAGCCACGGTTCCGCACCGGATATTGCAGGCAAAGACATTGCCAATCCGATTGCCACCATTTTAAGTGCGGCAATGATGCTTCGCTACTCACTGGATTTAGATAAGGAAGCAGATGCCATCGAAGCGGCAGTAGCACAGGTATTAAAGGAAGGCTACAGAACCGTGGACATTATGGCAGACGGCATGCAGCAGTGCTCAACAACAAAGATGGGCGATTTAATCGCAGAACGTGTTTAAGATACGGATATAAAAATGTAAAATCTGTTATGAAGCCGGAATCCCGTTTATGCAGATACAGCGGGATTTCAGGCTTTCATGTTTAGAATAAAAAGAAAAGAAACGGAGAACAGTCATGAAAAGTGATAACGTTAAAAAAGGAATGCAGCAGGCACCACACCGCTCGCTGTTTAACGCATTAGGCTTTACAAAGGAAGAAATGGATAAGCCGCTCGTTGGTATTGTAAGCTCTTACAATGAAATTGTACCGGGACACATGAATCTGGATAAGATTGTAAATGCCGTAAAATTAGGTGTTGCAGAAGCAGGCGGTGTACCGGTTGTATTTCCGGCAATCGCAGTCTGTGACGGTATTGCAATGGGACATATCGGCATGAAATATTCTCTTGTAACAAGAGATCTGATTGCGGATTCCACAGAATGTATGGCACTGGCACATCAGTTTGATGCACTTGTTATGGTGCCAAACTGCGATAAGAATGTACCGGGACTTTTAATGGCAGCAGCAAGAGTGAATGTGCCGACTGTATTTGTCAGCGGCGGTCCGATGCTTGCAGGTCATGTAAAGGGTAAAAAGAGAAGTCTTTCATCCATGTTTGAAGCAGTCGGTTCTTATGCAGCCGGTTCAATGACGGAAGACGATGTACGTGAATTTGAAGAAAAAGTATGTCCGACATGCGGTTCATGCTCCGGCATGTATACGGCAAACTCCATGAACTGTCTGACAGAAGCACTGGGTATGGGACTTCGCGGCAACGGTACAATCCCGGCAGTATATTCTGAAAGAATCAAGCTGGCAAAACATGCCGGTATGGCAGTGATGGATATGTACCGCAAGAATATCCGTCCAAGAGATATTATGACAAAAGAAGCAATCATGAATGCACTGACAGTCGATATGGCATTAGGCTGTTCTACCAACAGTATGTTACATCTTCCTGCCATTGCGCATGAAATCGGCTTTGATTTTGATATTAAATTTGCAAATCCAATCAGCGAAAAGACACCGAACCTGTGCCATTTAGCACCGGCAGGTCCTACTTATATGGAAGATTTAAATGAAGCGGGCGGCGTATATGCGGTTATGAAGGAACTGGCTGATGCAGGACTTCTGAATACTGACTGCATGACCGTAACAGGAAAGACGGTCGGAGAAAATATTAAAAATGCGGTAAACTTAAATCCGGAAGTCATAAGACCGTTAGATAACCCATATAGTAAGACAGGCGGACTTGCGGTATTGAGCGGAAATCTTGCACCGGACGGCAGTGTTGTAAAGCGTTCAGCCGTTGTAGATGAAATGATGGTTCATGAAGGTCCGGCAAGAGTCTTTGACTGTGAAGAAGATGCGATTGCGGCAATTAAGGGCGGCAGGATTGTAGCAGGCGATGTCGTTGTAATCCGCTATGAAGGACCAAAGGGTGGTCCGGGTATGAGAGAAATGTTAAATCCGACTTCTGCAATTGCAGGCATGGGCTTGGGTTCAAGCGTTGCACTGATTACAGACGGACGTTTTTCCGGTGCAAGCCGCGGTGCTTCTATCGGACACGTTTCACCGGAAGCAGCAGTCGGCGGACCGATTGCACTGGTAGAAGAAGGCGATATCATTAAGATTAACATTCCGGCATTAACACTGGAACTGGCAGTATCTGATGAAGAACTTGCAGCAAGAAAAGCAAAATGGCAGCCACGTGAACCGAAGGTTACAACAGGCTACTTAAAGAGATATGCTTCCTTAGTAACTTCAGGAAACAGAGGGGCTGTTCTTCAGGTACCGGAAAACGAACAGTAACAAAAAGGTCAGTGGGTACCGGTATGAAAAATAGAATATAAAGGAAGGAAAGATACATGAAGTTAAATGGCTCAGAAATCATTGTAGAATGTTTAAAAGAACAAAATGTGGATACAATTTTTGGTTATCCGGGCGGCGCAATTCTGAATGTATACGATGCGTTATACAAACATTCAGATGAGATTACACATATTCTGACATCTCATGAACAGGGTGCTTCCCATGCAGCAGACGGTTATGCAAGGGCAACGGGAAAGGTTGGCGTATGTTTTGCAACATCCGGTCCGGGTGCGACAAACCTCGTAACGGGAATTGCCACAGCATATATGGATTCGATTCCGGTTGTTGCAATTACCTGTAATGTAACCGTTCCGCTGTTAGGTAAGGACAGCTTTCAGGAAATCGATATTGCAGGTGTGACAATGCCGATTACAAAGCATAACTTTATTGTTAAAGACGTAACAAAGCTGGCAGACGTTATCCGTGCGGCGTTCCGGATTGCAAAGGAAGGCAGACCGGGTCCTGTTTTAATTGATGTAACAAAGGATGTAACGGCAGCAGAATGTGATTATATCAAGGAAACACCGAAGGCAATTGAACGTCAGACAGATACGATTAAAGAAGAAGATGTGGAACGTGCCGTTGAAATGATTAAAGCATCAAAGCGTCCATACGTTTTTGTCGGCGGTGGTGTCATTGCTTCGGATGCTTCTGATGAGCTGGCGAGATTTGTAAAGAAGATTGATGCGCCGGTTGCAGATTCCCTGATGGGCAAAGGCGCATTTGACGGAACAGACCCGCATTATACAGGGATGCTTGGTATGCATGGTACAAAGACGTCTAACTTCGGAGTATCTGAATGTGATCTGCTGATTGCCATTGGTGCGAGATTCTCAGACCGTGTAACCGGTAATGCAAATAAATTTGCAAAAAATGCAAAGATTCTTCACTTTGATATCGATGCAGCAGAGATTAACAAGAATATCCATTCTGATGCAAGCGTTGTCGGTGATGCCCTTGAAATCTTAAAACGTGTCAATGCAAAGTTAGAACAGCAGGACAGACATGAGTGGCTGGAACATATCCACGATTATGAGAAACAGTATCCGATGGCATATCGTAAGGACTGCTTAAACGGACCACTCATTATGGAAAAAATTTATGAGCTGACAAAGGGTGAAGCGATTATTTCAACTGATGTCGGACAGCATCAGATGTGGGCAGCACAGCATTACAAATATAAAAAGCCAAGAACGCTGCTTACATCAGGTGGTCTTGGTACAATGGGCTACGGACTTGGTGCGGCAATTGGAGCCAAGGTAGGCTGCAAGGATAAAACAGTCATCAACATTGCAGGTGATGGCTGCTTCAGAATGAATATGAACGAAGTGGCAACAGCAACCCGTTATAACATTCCGGTTATCGAGATTATTTTCAATAACCATGTACTCGGTATGGTACGCCAGTGGCAGGATTTATTCTACGGAAAACGCTATTCGGCAACTGTTCTGGATGATTGTGTGGATTTTGTCAAAGTGTCGGAAGGCATGGGGGCAAAGGGCTACCGTGTCCAGACTATTGAGGAATTTGAAGCAGCATTAAAGGATGCAATGGCATTAAATATTCCGTGTGTCATTGACTGTCTTATTGACAGAGAAGATAAAGTATTCCCGATGGTTTCACCGGGTGCGGCAATTTCAGAAGCATTTGACAGAAAAGATTTAGACAGAATGAACTCAGAAAAATAAAGAATTGAGTTGACAGGAACACTTTAATGGAATAAAATGTCAGATAATAGTTTTAAAACTTGTAGGAGGAAAGAAAAGTGGCAAGAGTTTATAATTTTAGTGCAGGTCCGGCAGTATTACCGGAGGAAGTATTGAAGGAAGCAGCAGATGAAATGCTGGATTATCAGGGTTCAGGACAGTCTGTTATGGAGATGAGCCATCGTTCTAAAGTATACGATAACATCATCAAAGAAGCAGAAGCAGATTTAAGAGAACTGATGAATATCCCGGATAATTATAAGGTATTATTCTTACAGGGCGGTGCATCCCAGTTTTTCGCAGAAGTTCCGATGAACCTTATGAAGAATAAGAAAGCAGCTTACATTATCACAGGACAGTGGGCAAAGAAAGCTTATAAAGAAGCTCAGATTTACGGTGAAGCCGTTGCAGTTGCTTCATCTGAGGATAAGACATTCTCGTACATACCGGATTGTTCGGATCTGGATATTCCGGAAGATGCCGATTATGTTTACATCTGTGAAAACAATACAATTTATGGTACAAAATTTAAGACTCTTCCAAACACAAAGGGACATCTGCTTGTATCGGATGTTTCATCCTGTTTCTTATCTGAACCGATTGATGTAACAAAGTACGGCGTTGTATACGGCGGCGTTCAGAAGAACATCGGACCGGCCGGTGTGGTTATTGCAATTATCAGGGAAGACCTGATTACAGATGACGTATTACCGGGAACACCGACCATGTTAAAGTGGAAGACACAGGCAGATGCAGATTCTCTTTACAATACACCTCCTTGCTATAATATTTATATCTGCGGTAAGGTATTTAAGTGGATTAAGAAGATGGGCGGTTTAAGCGCCATGAAGGAACATAACGAAAAGAAAGCAAAGATTCTGTATGATTTCCTTGACGAGAGCAGGTTATTTAAGGGAACTGTTGTAAAAGAAGACCGTTCTTTAATGAATGTTCCTTTTGTAACCGGTGACAAGGAACTGGATGCAAAATTTGTTGAAGAAGCAACAAAAGCAGGCTTTGTAAACTTAAAGGGACACAGAACCGTTGGCGGTATGAGAGCATCTATTTACAATGCAATGCCAATCGAAGGTGTGGAAAAACTGGTTGAGTTTATGAAGAAGTTTGAAAAGGAGAATACAAAATAATGGTAAACGTACATTGCTTAAATAATATTGCCTCTGTAGGTCTTGACCTTTTTTCAGATGACTACAATATGGAGAGTTCTTATGAAGATGCACAGGCAGTTCTTGTAAGAAGTGCCAAAATGCATGATATGGAATTAAATGATCATTTACTTGCAATTGCAAGAGCCGGTGCAGGAGTCAATAATATTCCACTTGATAAATGTGCAGAAGCCGGTATTGTTGTATTTAATACACCGGGTGCGAATGCCAATGCCGTAAAAGAACAGGTGCTAGCAGCAATGCTGTTAGCTTCCCGTGATTTAATCGGCGGTAATCAGTGGGTTGCTGAAAATAAAGACAATGCAGATATTGCAAAAGCAACCGAAAAGGCAAAGAAAGCTTTTGCAGGACAGGAATTAAAGGGTAAGAAGCTTGGCGTTATCGGTCTTGGCGCAATCGGACAGCTTGTTGCCAATGCAGCCATTGCACTGGGTATGGATGTTTACGGTTATGATCCGTATCTTTCAGTCAATGCTGCTTGGAATCTTTCAAGCAAGGTTACGCATATTGTCAATGTAGAAGACATTTATAAAGAATGTAATTATATTACCATTCATGTCCCGGCATTAGACAGTACAAAGGGGATGATTAATAAAGCTGCATTTGATTTAATGCAGGATGGTACAATTATCGTCAACTGTGCAAGAGATGTTCTTGTCGATGAAACAGCAATCGGTGAGGCTTTAAAGTCCGGCAGGGTAAAGAAGTATGTAACAGACTTCCCGAATCCGACAACTGCCGGAATGGAAGGTGCAATTGTACTTCCACACCTTGGGGCTTCTACCGCAGAAGCAGAAGATAACTGTGCAGTGATGGCAGTCAAGGAATTGAGAAATTACATTGAAAACGGTAATATTATAAATTCTGTAAATTATCCTGCCTGTGATATGGGTGTCTGCACGGCTACAGGACGAATTGCAGTCTGCCACAAAAATGTTCCGGCTGTTATCAGCAAGATTACAACGATTCTTGGCGATGCAGGTGTAAATATTGAGGAAATGGCAAATAAATCCAGAGGCGATTATGCATATTCTTTATTTGATGTTGATAAGAATGTAGATGACAGTGTGATTGATAAACTGGCTTCTATTGAAGGAATCATCAAAGTCAGGGTCGTAAAATAATAAATTCAGAGCTGTTTTCCACAATTGGAGGAGAACAGCTCTTTTTTTGCTTTGATTTTAGAAATGTTTGTTTACTTAAACAAATGGGTACGGTATAATAATAAAAAAATACAAATGTGATAGTGGAGGAGTGAAAATGAACAGCGGGATAAATCCAAAAGAAAAAGATTATGAGCTGGCAAGGGAGAATACCGTTGCCATGAATTGCCACTTTTTAGTATGCGGAATCATTTCCATTGCTTATTTTGTGGAATTTTTAAAAGGTGACGGCACCCTGTTGTATGTACTGGCAACCATTATTTTAGCAATGGGACCGGTAGTAGGAGAAATTATCTGCTATAAAAAACAGCATGATACAAAGATGATTAAGCATTTCGTAGGAATTGGCTATGCAATTTTATATACATTTGTAATGTTTACAACCAATAATCACTTTACGTTTGTATATGTTATTCCCATGCTGATTGCCATTACGGTATACAATGATTTTAAGTATTCGCTGCCGATTGAAGTGGGGGTGGTAATTGTCAATGTTATACAGCTGGCATTGTTTTTTAAAAGAGGGATTTATACGAAAGCGGATATGGCATCTGTGGAAATCCAGTTCTTTGTTATTGTACTGATTTGTGGTATTCAGCTGTATGTCTCAATTGTGGCAGAAAAGTTGAATCAGAAGAAGCTTGCAGAGTTGAAGGCAGAACATGAAAAGACAGAAGAATTGCTGACGCGGATTATGGATACATCCGATAAGATGACACAGCAGATTACAGAAAGTGCACAAAAGACGGCATCGCTTGGTGAAAGCATGCAGGCAATGAAAGAATCCATGGAAGAAGTCAATTCCGGGTCTAACGATACGGCAGAAGCAGTGCAGAGCCAGTTAAACCAGACCGAAGAAATTCAGGCAATGGTAGAGCAGGTTGAAAAAGGCACAGAGAATATCATTGACAGTATGAATCAGAATAAAGAAGCCATTGCGCAGGGAAATGCAAATGTCGGTATTCTTGTAAAACAGGCAGAAGAAACGGTTGAATCCGGCAAAAAGGTGACAGAAGAACTTTCACAGCTGGATACATATATGAGCCAGATGAATTCAATTCTGGATATTATTAACAGTATTACGTCACAGACAAGTCTTCTGGCGTTAAATGCAAGCATTGAAGCGGCGAGAGCCGGAGAAGCAGGGCGTGGTTTTGCGGTTGTTGCTTCCGAGATTTCACAAATGGCACAGCAGACGAAAGATTCCACGGTGCAGATTTCGCAGCTGATTGAAAATGTATCCAATGCCATTCAGATGGTGGTTGAGGTCAGTGGCAGTATGATTTCTATGATTGAAAGCCAGAATGAAACCACTGAAAAGACAGCAGAAAGCTTTACGGTTATTGAAAAGAATTCGGACAATGTATACGGACATTCTAATGAACTGGCAGCCTATGTTACAAAGTTAGCCGATGCGAACAAGAAAATTGTGGACAGCATTTCTACCATTTCGGCAATTTCCGAAGAAGTGGCTGCCCATGCAAGTGATACGCTTTCCGCAACAGAAAGCAACAATGTGATTGTGGAAGAACTGGCAGCGTTAAGCGGACAGCTTGAAACACTGGCACAGGAATTAAAAGAACAGTAAAAAGGGGCAGGGGATGACCCCGGAAAAGAGGACATATGGCAGTAATCAGACCTTTTGAATGTGTACGTCCGCAGGCAGAAAAAGCAGAGCGGGTGGCAGCACTTCCGTATGATGTATACAACAGAGAAGAAGCGTGCAGGGAAGTTGCCCGCGAGCCGCTTTCATTTTTAAAAATAGACCGTGCGGAAACACAGTTTGACAGTTCGGTCGATACCTACGCACCGGAAGTTTATGCAAAGGCAAAAGAACTTTTGGAAAACGCTATTGCAGACGGTACATTTATCAAAGACAGCGAGCAGGCATATTATATTTATGAACTTACAATGGATGGCAGAGTGCAGACCGGACTTGTGGCATGTGCTTCAATTGATGACTACGAATCCAATGTAATTAAAAAACATGAAAATACAAGAGCTGATAAGGAATTAGACCGCATTACGCATGTGGATACCTGTAATGCGCAGACCGGTCCGATATTTTTAGCATACCGTGCCAATGCCGTGATTAACGGTGAGATTGATAAGGCAAAGAAAAATTCTTCTTTATATAATTTTGTATCGCCGGACGGGGTCCGTCATCAGGTATGGAAAATCAGCGAACCGCAGTCCGTTAAAGCAATCCGCGGTGCATTTGAAGGAATTTCATCTATATATATTGCAGATGGACATCACAGAGCCGCTTCAGCAGTTAAAGTCGGCTTAAAGCGCCGTGCCGAAAACCCACAGTATACGGGAAAAGAAGAATTTAATTATTTCCTGTCTGTGCTGTTTCCGGACGAGCAGTTAAAGATTCTGGACTATAACAGGGTGTTAAAGGATTTAAACGGTTATACCGAACAGGATTTTTTAGAAAAAGTTAAAGAGAAATTTACAGTTAAAGAAAGTGCTGTACAGGTGCATCCGGACAAGCAGGGAACCTTTGGCATGTATCTGGGAAAGAAGTGGTATCGGCTGACGGCAAAGCCGGAAATCTTATCGGATGACCCGGTAGACGGTCTGGATGTATCTGTTTTGCAAAATGCCCTGTTGTCGCCGGTACTTGGCATTAAAGACCCAAAGACCGATGCACGCATTGATTTTGTAGGTGGTATCCGTGGAATTGGAGAACTGGAAAGGCGCTGTGAAACAGATTGTGTACTGGCATTTTCAATGTATCCGACATCAATTGCACAGCTTTTTGCCGTGGCAGATGCAGGACGGCTGATGCCGCCGAAGTCCACATGGTTTGAACCGAAGCTGCGCAGCGGACTGTTTATACATCAGATTTAAAAATATGGAGAAATGTGAAAAATCATAAATCACAATTTTTCACATAGATATTTGTTTTGAGCGAAAACAAATATCATAGATGGCAGATGAGAAATCGCCTGCGCGAATTTCTCATCGCCGCTTCGCGACAAAG
>OHFA01000163.1_pt1 | contig 46771 bp, 44 predicted proteins | sample 1567501 | NCBI WGS metagenome assembly OHFA01 (sample SAMEA3879593, study PRJEB24766) | human gut metagenome | biome: human-associated habitat; feature: feces | place: USA | collected 1985/1987 | reverse complement strand
CCCCCTTATCTATTTATCGGAATTTATCCGGATTTTTCTCAAACCTGTAAAAAATCGCTGATTTTTGAGACTTGCTTCACATCTAGGGCGTAGCAATAAAACAGGAATCCCTGCAGTAATAAGGTTTGGCATAGTAAGATGACTCCTGATAGTTTCATCTTACTAGCTGGTCCCGGGTTCGATTCCCCAGGCCACTTTTTAGTGGTTTAGATCAAAAAAATTAGGGGAGCTGACTTCATCGGCCTTAACCGACTTTGTCAACACCCCCTTTTCTGTACTCAAATACAGTATAGAAATGACACAAAATCATATGTTATTTTCGGGATAGCTTTCGGTACAATAATTTGTTTAGATAAACTTTTCGAAAAGATCCGTCAAAATGGCCAGTCACACGTACATTGATGATTTCAAAACGCTCCCGCAGATGCTCGAGCATACTCTGGCAACCAAACCTGATAAAGAAGGTTACCGCTATTACGATTACGAGCAGGAAAAATGGACGAGTGTTACCTGGAGAGAATTCGGTGAACGCGTGATGCGTTGGCGAAAAGCCTTTGCAGCGATGAATTTAAAGCGTGGCGATCGAGTGGCAATGCTTTTAATAAACTCTCTCGATGCACTCACCTTTGACCAGGCAGCTCTAGCCAATGCTTTGGTTCCCGTTCCCCTTCACGCAATCGATACTCCTGAGTCAGCTGCCTACATTATGAGTGACAGCGGCTGCCGCTTCCTGGTGACAACGACCAAAGCTCGTTGGAACGCAATCTTTCACTCAGACACACCGGTGCCGACTCTTGAACAAGTGGTTTTTACTACCGAAGAAGAAGAAGGTCAAAGTAATGCGGCCCAATACTGCGGCGTTAAAAAATGGCTTGATCGGGGCAACAACATCAGTGTGGACGATTTACCCCAAGGTCCTGGTGAAGAAGACCTTGCAGCGATTGTCTATACTTCAGGCACCACAGGGCGTCCCAAGGGCGTAATGCTCACCCACCGAGCCGTACTGTCCAACGTTCAGGATATCGCCAAAGAAATGCCTCTTGACGATGAGGATCTCTTCTTATCCTATCTACCTTTGTCGCACACTTTTGAGCGCACAGCCACTTACTACAACTGCGTTGCTCACGGCGCCACATTGGTCTTTAGCCGTGGTCCAATGCAGCTTGCAGAAGATTTTAAAGACATTCACCCTACTGTAATGTGCTCTGTGCCTCGGATACTTGAGCAGTTTTACGCCAAAATTCAATCTAAGTACGCCATAGCCGGCCATTCGGCTCAAGTGATGACTGAGCGCGTCGTGGCTGCTGGCTGGAGAGACTTCTGCCGTGCAAATGATTTACCGCTTGAGGCAGACGGCTTACCTGAAATGGATGCAATCATCAAGTCATTGTATTTTGACCAGGTCGCCCAGCCCGTACGAGAACTTTTCGGTCCTCGTTTCAAATATATCGTGAGCGGCGGAGCGGCGTTAAACGGCATGGTGGCAAAATTTTTCTGCGCTTTAGGTTTAAATATCCGTCAGGCCTACGGCCTCACAGAATACAGTCCTGTGATTTCCATGAACGGTATGACAGGCAATCACCCGGCAACTGTCGGCATGCCTCTGGCACGCTGTCAGGTTCGTGCAGGCGACAATGAAGAACTCCAGGTTTATGGCCCCAGTATGATGAAAGGTTACTGGAATTTGCCCAAAGAAACTGCCGAAACCTTCACCGAAGACGGCTGGCTTCGTACCGGTGACCAAGTAGATTTAAGCGATGGTGGCCGAGTTAAGATCAAAGGCCGCATCAAGGAAATTATCGTTACAAGCACAGGTGAAAAGATTTGTCCCGTGGATATTGAGTTTGCTATTCAGGAAGATCACCTCTTTGAGCAAGTAATGGTAGTGGGAGAAGGTCGCCCCTACATAACCGCCCTTGTGGTTGTCAACGACATGCTCTTTAGGCTTTTGTGCGAGGAAGTGGGCATCACCCCCGATAGCCCTGCGCTAAACCGTTGCCGAGACCTCAGAGCAAAAATCGTTAAGCGCGTCCGTCAGGCTGCCAAACATTTCCCACAATATGGTGTGCCGCGCAATGTTTATATCTTGCGCAAACACTGGACTGCCGAGGACGGGCTTCTTACACCAACGATGAAGCTTCGCCGCAGACAAATTGCCGAGCGCTTTGCTAACGAAATCGAAGAGCTCTATGAGTCTCCCAGAAGGCATTAATTCTCCGATTTGATTAACACAAAGGGGCCTTGCGGCCCCTTGCCTTTGATTAAAAATGTTTTTTGATACCCACTGCCATATTCACATGCCTCAATTCGATACCGACCGACGGGCGGTGCTTGAAAGAATGCGTGAGGCTAACGTCACCCAAGCCGTTATTGTTGCGACCGAAGAAAGAGAAATTGAGCTTGTAGAGGCATTAGCTAAAGATCAGGAAGGGCTTTTTACCGCCTTTGCCGTAAGTCCTCAAGATGAAAGTTTGCCCGACCTTACAGCCGAAGAGATTGCTCAAAGGATGTTGTTACCTAAAATGGTCGCTGTGGGCGAAACTGGTTTGGATTATCACTACTGCCACGAACCACTTGATTGGCAAAGAAAGCGCTTTGGCACCCATATCGACGCTGCTAAGATTGCCCACAAACCTCTCATTATTCATTCTCGAGAGGCTCAGGACGATACGATTGCTATCTTAAAGGCACACGGTGCTCGAGACTGTGGTTTCGTTTTGCATTGCTTCTGCGGCAACTGGGACTTTGCCCGACAGGCTCTTGATTTGGGAGGGTATCTCTCTTTTTCAGGCATTGTGACCTTTCGCTCTGCGCAAGATATTCAAGAAGTTGCCCAAAAAGCTCCCGAGGATCGCATCTTCATTGAAACCGACAGTCCATACCTTGCTCCGGTCCCACTTAGAGGTAAGCGAAATGAACCGTCTTTTGTCCCCTATGTCGCTCAATTTTTAGCTAATTTGCGTCACACAACAGCGGAAAATATCGCACAAGTTACAATGCAAAATGCCAATCGTTTTTTCGGAATCTGTGATGCTCAAAAATAGTTTTTGTTTAGCACTGTGTCTGACAAGCTTTGCCTGTAGTGCACAAACAGTTGCCCCTGATGTGCCGCTTGATGTTCAAATGCAGCAAGCTATTGCTCAGGATGATGCGCCAAAAGTCGCCTATATGCTCCGAGAGCTCGCCTACGATCCGAACTTCTATCTGCCTAACGGCGACACGCCCCTTGTTTTTGCTATCCGTATGGATGCCAAGGTGAGCACCAATCAGGTACTTTTGAGAAGTTTCAAAATTAACGTAAAGGTACCGACATTAAGAGGTGAGACGCCGTTGATGCTCGCGGCAATTAAAGGAGATCAACCGCTCGCGCAAAAGCTCATCGAAATGGGCGCCCCCGTTAATGCCAATTTTGGCTGGACTGCACTTCACTATGCGGCAAGTACCGGTCAGACAGCCATGACCCGTTTTCTGATTGAAAAGGGAGCTCAAGTCAATGCCCGCACAGAGCGCAGCGTCACTCCCCTTTACATGGCTGCCCGCATTGTTGCCTCGCCTACAGTTGATGTATTGCTAGAAGCGGGAGCCGATAAGACACTTTGCAATGACCAGGGAATAAGTCCCGAGGCAATCGCTGCCAAGCGCGGTGACAGTAAGCTTGCTCAAAAACTTCATATCAACGCTTGTGCACCCTGGCCACCTGTAGCTACCATAGAGTCTGCCCCTGCCGCACAAGCCGATTCGGAAAATAACAAGGACAACGTGCCGTGAAAAAAAGTCAAAGCCTTGAACTGCTAGCACCAGCTAAAAACGCCGAGGTAGGCATTGAAGCTATTTTGCACGGAGCCGATGCCGTTTATATTGGGGGACCGGGGTTCGGTGCACGGGTAGAGGCTGCTAATGCCTTTGACGATATTCGAAAGCTCACTGAGTTTGCCCATCGCTTCAACGCTCGAGTTTACATGACACTCAATACGATTGTGAACGATGAGGAAAGAAAAGATGCGGTTCGATTGGCTCACCTTGCCTATGAAAATGGCGTAGATGCCTTAATAGTTCAGGATATGGGTATTTTAGACAGTGATCTGCCCCCTATCCAGCTTCATGCATCAACACAGTGTGATGTGCGAACAGCTGAAAAAGCACGATTCTTAGAAAGTGTCGGCTTTTCCCAGGTAGTGCTTGCTCGTGAGATGAATCTCGATGAAATTGCTCAGTGCTACAAAGCGCTGCAGTCGGCACGAATTGAGTACTTTATCCACGGAGCGCTCTGCGTGAGCTATTCCGGCCAGTGCTATGCTAGTTTTGCTACCACCGGTCGCAGCGCCAACCGCGGTGCTTGTGCTCAGCTTTGCAGACTTCCCTACAGCGTCTACACAGAAAGCGGCAAAGAGCTCATTCACGACCGCCATGTTTTGTCCCTTAAGGACAATAATCAGACTGACAATCTAGAAGCTTTAATTGATGCTGGCGTAAGGAGCTTTAAAATCGAAGGACGTCTCAAAGACGCCTCTTATGTGAAAAACATCACCGCTCATTACAGACAAGTACTTGACCGAATTCTTGCCAAAAGAGTCGATTTAAAAAGAGCAAGCGACGGGATTAGCTATATTGACTTTACCCCCGATCCCGCCAAAGCTTTCAATCGCGGCTTTACCGATTACTTCACTCGAGGACGTCACCATGATATAGCCGTTTTTGAAACTCCAAAAAATACTGGTGAAAAAATCGGCGAAATTGTTCGTGTCACAAACGAGATTTTAGAAGTAAAAAGCCGTGAGACCATTCATAACGCAGACGGTTTGACATATCTCACTCGAGAAAGAAAACTCATGGGATTTGCTGTTAACCGAGCCGAAGAAATCCAGACGGGTCTGTGGCGACTGACTTTGAGAGAGCGTCCGATACTTAAAAAGCATCCGCAACTGGCTCCAGGCTTAACGATATACCGAAACCGGGATCAGGCCTGGGAAGAAATGCTCTCTAAACCTACAGCCAAACGGCTCATTGGTCTAAAAGCACAATGGCGGGCCGATGATAAAGGCTTTACCTTCTCGCTTACCGATGACAGAGGCAATACCGCCTCTGTGCATTTTGATAATGCTTCGCCTCAGAAAGCGGCTCGGATCGAGGCAAATCGTCTCAATATTGAAAAGAACTTAAAAAAGACAGGAGGCACAGATTTCGAAATCAAATCTCTTGTGATGAGGGATGAGGGTTATTTTGCCCCTGCAAGCATTGTCAATCAGATGCGACGCCAAGCACTTGAAAAAATGAGTCAAGAGCGAGAGCTTCATTTCAAAAGATTAGAGCGCTCACGCGTGAGCGAAAACTTACCTTATCCCGATGCCACAGATTTCAGAGCAAACGTTTTAAATGAAAAGGCTGTGCAATTTTACGGCCGTCACGGAGCAAAAATTTCAGAACCGGCACTCGAAACAGGTTGTATTCGACGTGATGTGCCTTTAATGGTGACAAAGCACTGCGTACGTTACGCCTTAGGCCTTTGTTTGAAAGACAACATTGAGAAAATTAAAGCTGACCCTAGCTTAAAGTCACGTTTTAAACCCGATCCTTTAATTTTGAAATCCGGCCCAAATGTCTATCGAGCCACCTTTGACTGCAAAAGGTGCGAAATGACATTAACTGGAAAGGTAAAAACCTCAGTAAGCCTCGGAATACTCAAACTTAAGGAAATCTGAAAAATTGTTTGCATATAGCATTTTTTTGTTTTTTCTCAAATATTGGGGTTTCTTTGTACCGAATAGGTACAAACCATTAGATTCTTATGGTACACTACGTGACGTGAATAAACAGGCTCTGTTTAAACACAAAAGTCGTGGCAACGATCGGTCCGTTGCCACGACTTTTCTTTTATAGATAGGACTATCGGTCAATACGTAAACGCATTTCACTTAAACGGGCACGCGCCTCACGTAAAAGTGCATGATAGGCTTTGGCTCGGCGATTTTTAAGGCTCCAAATTTCAATAACAGCAAGCACTGTTACTAATATAAAAACCAGTACAACACTGTAGCCCTGATCTGACAAATTAAATAAGAAGAAATCTTCTGGCATCACAACTCCCCTTCCAAAGCAGCTTCCTGAGCCCAAACCGCACGCCGTTCACGCTCCAAAATGACCGTTCTGCAACGGCTCAAAGCCATGGCGAAAGAGTAAGTCAAAAGGCTTAAACCAAACAAACACATTAAAACGTACGCATCCCGTCCATTTGAACGCAAGAGACTACTGTCTAAGTCATGCGCCATCGGTGTAAACAGATCAAAAAAGACGTAAAGCCCCGGAATCACCACTAGGCCAAGCAAGGCAGAAACTGAGGCCTTTTTATCATTAATGGCCTGGCGGTAGTTGATTTTTGATGCAGACAGCGAAATAAAGCAACCGAAAAAGATGAGCAAAATTAATAACGCTGTAAGTCTTGAGTCCCAGATCCAAAACGCGCCCCACATTGGCCGACCGAAAAGCGCTCCTGAACCGATGGCAAAAAGGGTCATTACAAAACCGCTTGGGGCAAAACCTTGAGAGAAAACAATCGGCATTAAAGCCTGAGGATTTAAAAGATGTAAAAGGCTGCCTAAAACTACCACAGCATAAAAAGTCAAAGCTACTACAGCGCCTGCAATATGAAGGTAAAAGACCCAGTAGATATCAGCCTTGCCGATCGCAGTAGTATCAGAGTAGCTCAGCATCCAAAGCAACGCAGCCGCCATACTGGCAACTGATATCAGCAGCAGAATCGGAATAAATTTAGCAAAAGTGAAGTAATAGGACTTAGGATTAGCCATAGCAAAATCATTGTCAACACCAGGGCATTTTAACCTAAGCGAGAGAATCGGTTGTTGTAATTAATAAAATTGACAAATTTGCCCTCGTTTAAAAGCTTCTGCTTGCCTTAAAATAACAGGGTTAAACGAGAGGAAAAGCATGCAGTTTTTAGTTGTTGATGATCACTCTATTGTGACGATGGCCCTTGAAATGCTTTTAAAGGACTACGACGGACAAGACAACAGCGTTTTTTGTGCCAACACAAAAGAAGAAGCCATTGCATTGGCTGACCAGTACGGCGAAACCGCTGACCTGATGATTTTGGATTTATCAATGCCGGGGGTACAGGGCACATCCTTGATGGAAGAAATTGTGGCTGCACACCCTACACTAAAAATTTTGGTCATGAGTGGACTGCAGGACCAGCATAGTATTGTACGTGTACTGCAAATGGGAGCTGCCGGTTTTATCCCCAAGTCGCTTGAGGCTGGGCTTTTAACCTCTGCCATCAGTTTTGTTCTCAAAGGCGGCGTCTACATTCCCGTTAAGCTTCTCAACCAGGCTCAGAAGTCCGGTCTTCTGACAAACAAAGAGCCGATCAGTGAATTAGGAAGCGTACATCTGACGGAGCGCCAAAAAAATGTCTTGGAGCTGTTAGCCAAAGGCGCCCCTATTAAACGTATCTGTAAAGAACTCAACCTTTCCGAAGGGACTGTGAAAACGCACGTCACGGCTATTTATCGGGCATTCGGCGCAAGTAACCGCACTGAAGCACTGCTTGAAGCAAGGCGTCATGGCTTTGATGTAGGTATTTAGTGAATATTCTCTTCCATCAGCTCGGCGAGCATGGCATTGAGCGTTTCTCCAGATACTGGTTTTTGGAGAATTCTCGGCATGGCAAAAAGTGCCGCTTCACGCTCTCCTAATACACGGAGTGTACGAATGTAGTGTTTCTCAATGATTTCGGAAGAAACAGCTGTCAGAAGTACCGAGGGAAGTCTTTGCGATTGAATCAGAGAGAGCTTCAAGATACACTCTAAGCCTGTGGCCTGCCCCTCTCCCAAATTAAAATCAGAAATCACCGCATCGATTTTATCTGACTTGCGAATGCTCTCCTCAAGTGCTTCATTTAAGCTGTCAGAGGCAATGACCTGAGCACCCCAACTTTCAATCAGAGCTTTCAGACTGTCTCTTACGGGGGTATTGTCTTCAATCAGGACAACCGTTCCGGAGAGCTTTTGAATTGTTTTGAGCTTTTTGCGATTTTGTTTGAAAATTTTAGCTTGCTCAGCCTCATAAACCGGAAGAGTAATTCGGAAAATAGAACCTCTGCCGAGTTTTGAGCTCAAACTCAACTTAATCTGCAGTTGGTCACAAATAGCTTTCACAATCGACAGGCCCAAACCGTATCCTTCGGTTTGAGCTCGGGTATTTTCACTGCGGTAAAAATAATCAAAAATCTTTTTTTGTTCTTCTGGCTCAATTCCAACACCGCTGTCGACCACACAAATACTGACACGACGCTCTCCAATTAAGCGTGCGGCTAATAAAATTTCGCCCTTTTGCGTATAAGCCAGAGCATTTGTAATCAAATTACGAATGGCTCGGCTCAAAAGCTGCGCATCGGTATAAACATTGACGTCCAAATTTTTAAGCCGGAATTGAAGTCCCTTTTCTTTGGCCATAGGCTCAAATTCCAAAGCCAACTCTTGTAAAAGAGCACTGAGACGAATAGGTTCCAATTTCGCTGAGCTGTGACCGGTTTCCAACTTTGAGACTTCCAGAATCTGAGCCACAAGTGTCTGCAAGGCCTGAGACGTTTTTGCCAGCTGCTCAACAATTTTGAGCGTCTTAGGGTCATCCGTTTTTTTCAACAGTTGAATATAGATGCCGATTGCCTGCAAAGGCTGACGAATGTCGTGATTAGCTGCAGTAAAAAAACGGCTTCTCAGTCTGCTCTGTTCCTCAGTCTCACGGCGCAGTTTTTCTGCGAGATTTTTCTCAAGAGTCAGCCGCTTGACGAGATTTTCATTTTCCTGGTCATTTCGAACAGCCATCTGAACGATTTCATTAAAGCGCCGTCCTGAATAGAACATAAAAACAACTACAGTTACCAATAAAACTGCAATCATTAGGCGAGAAAGCCCGAAGATTAACGCTAAACGCAACACTAAAGGAGTGATCGCGCAAAGAATAAAAGCAACAAGGCTAGGCAACCAGCAGGCATAAACGGGCCAGGAGACAAATGTGACCGATAAAATCACAGAAAACAAAACAATTTGAGCAGAAGAATCATTTGCTGCGCTGTAAGCAAAAGTGAGTCCTGCTATAGCCCAAATGATGCCTCCGACTACCGCCAAGACCATCCAGGCCCGAATCCAGAAGTGAATTCTTGCATGACGGTAGCGGTCGGCCCAAAACCGACGGTTAAAATCCACTGCCCCATAGAAATGTACCGCAACGAGTAAAAGCCAGAAGATGAGTAAAAAGGGATTGACAACCGGCCACAAAAACATGGCAATTACACAAGCTCCGGCAAGCTCTACCGCGAGAGCAACAGGCTGCAGCTTCAGAGAACTTAGAATTTGGCGGACAAGAACGCGGGAATTTCGCCTTCTCCACTGGGCAACGGTCATATTTTCACTGTAATACGCTCCGTTAGTGAGAAAGCGAAACCATTGTGCTTTAAGCCAACCAAACATAACTTATCTCAGAATCGGGGCGTCACCCTCGGATGCTCTTTGGTTGAAAGTACCACATAGCCTTTCTCTGTTCTCATACGAACCTTCGCTCCCACAGGCAATGTGATTTTTACGGGAGAATGGCCAAAAGGCAAGCCATGCAAAATAGGCATACCAGGCAGACGTTCACGAAGATAGGCTAAAACGTCTGAAAATAGAAAATCATTTTCTCTGGGATGGGCCGGATCAGCATCGCGGAAGTCACCGAACAAAATCGCCTTTTGCTTGGCAAGCACACCAGCCATATCAAGCTGCGCCATATGCCTTTCAATACGATAGGCTCGGTCGTTGCAGTCTTCCAAAAAGAGAATGCCACCTTCAATGTTCGGAAAATAAGGTGTGCCCAATAAAGCCGTAACGATAGAGAGGTTGCCACCCCAGAGCGTACCTTCAAAATCCAAGTCCGGAGCCTCTTTGCAAGGGAAAGAAGCAACCCACTCCTCATTGAATAATGACGAGTGAAAACTCTTTTCAGTCATAAACATGGGCGTATCGACAAAATCCGTGCCGTTAGGCCCCTGATAACTTATTTTTCCGGTTTTGGTCAGATAGGCTAAATTAAAAGCTGTGAAGTCCGAGTAACCACAAAAGACAGGAGAGCGAGAAGCAATAGCGTCGTAGTCGATTTTGTCGAGAATACGCGATAAACCGTAGCCACCTCTGATAGGTAGCACCAAATCAATATCTTTATCGCACGCTAAAGTCATGAGACCTTCAAGCCGCTCAGCATCTGTACCAGCAAACTGTTTGACGTTTTTAAAGACCGTATCGTGCAAAACGACTTCGGCACCGCGGTCCGTGAAATACAGTTTTGCCAATGCAGGCGTAGAGATGTCCAACACGGCACGCGACGGGGCGCAAAAGCCCACTCGAATCGGATAATTAGGCATGGCGTTTTTCCGCAAAAAAGTCTGTTAATAACGCAGCCGCCTCTTTGCCGCATACACCGCCATCGACCTGAACACGGTGATTGAGTTTGGCAGCTGTTTGCAGATCAAAAGATCCGCCGTAAGCACCGGTCTTTTCATCTCTGGCACCGAAAACAACGCGAGAAATGCGAGCGTGAGCAATAAGTCCAGCACACATCACACAAGGCTCAAGGGTCACATAAAGCGTGCAACCTGTAAGACGATAATTTTCAAGTGCGCTTGAAGCCTGTCGAATGGCAATCACCTCAGCGTGTGCGCTCGGGTCATTGTCTTCGATTGAACGATTGCGTCCTACTCCGATGATGGCTCCGTCTTTCACAATCACACAGCCTACGGGCACTTCTCCGGCTCGGCCTGCCTCCCGGGCAAACTCCAGGGCCTCGCGCATAAACTGCTGGTCGTGGGGGCTAGTCTGACGCTTTCTGGAATTAATTTCCCTATTTCTTTGCTGGAGCGCTTTTTGCATGACGTTGCGAAGGGTCTCCCTTCGCTCTTGTTCCAACAAAACAGCATCTTCCAACTGAGCCCGTGTATAGCGATCTCGGCTATTTTTCCGATAACCTACCGTTGCTTCAAAAATCAGTCCTTTTTTTAGCGACTGAAGCAAAATCGTCACGGGAGTCTCGTGTAGCCAATCGCCAGCACCATCTAAAAATTCCTGTGCTTTGGTAAGGGCCGTTGAAGCCGAAATCAGATCATCCGGTAAATAAGTCAGAAAAGCTTCAAGCACCACATGCAAATCCTCAGGATTGTGACGTTCTAGGGATGCCAGGGTACTGCCTTTTCTAACAGTGAGTTCAATAAATCGCTTCACAGCCGCTCTCCATATTGACCTGAGTATTTTAGCGATTTTGGCGTCCAATACCTATCTGTTGTCACTACAATATTGAAGAAAAAGGAATTTTCACTATGAAAAAACTCTTCTTTACTGTGCTGACACTAGCCTTTGCGACGAGTGCGCAATCGGGACAATACGCCGATGCGCTGGGTCTTTGTCTGGTCAACCATGCATCTGCTTCTGACACTAAGGTCCTCACTCAGTGGGCTTTTGTCACACTCGGTCAAACAAAGGCCGCCCGGGAAATTGCTGTGATTGACCGCAGTGTGATTGACAAAACTACGGTCAAAGCGCAGACAGTCGTTTTAAGACTCTTAGGAAAAGACTGCGCAAAGGAAGCTCTGAAGGCAACGCTTTATGAAGGTAAAAACGGAATCAGTGAAGGTATCAAAGTAGCAGTGACGCAAAGAATGCAAGAGGAGTTGCAAAGCCAAACAGTCGATGCGATCATTGCAAAAATGACCTCAATCAAAACACCGTAACAAGTACACTAAAGTCAAATGCGTTTTGATTAAAAAGATTTTAGGAGAACAACATATGATTCGCGATGAATTTTATTGGCTAGGGCAAATGAATAAAGCCACAATTATTGCCAATAGTGCTGGAGCACTTTTGACGCCGCAGCTTGCCCGCACGGCAGCGCTTGCACTTAAAGAAGTTATAGAAAGCGGCAAGGATCCCGCCAATCGTGTCAAGCGAGTGATTGACTTTGAGCCCAAACTCATCGCGGCGGCAGACACAAGCGAAGTCACAGAGATTCACGTCGGCCGTTCAAGCCAGGATATGCACTCGACTTTTCGTGCGGCAATCATGCGCGATGAAGTAATCAATGTCTCTCGAGCTTTGGAAAATGTCATCGATAAGCTACTTGATTTAGCGCGTGCTCACCAAGACACCGTGATGCCTTCTTATACAAACGGTGTTGCCGCTCAGCCCACGACCTTCGCTCACTACCTTCTTGGATTTATCGAAGGCTTTAAACGCGATCGTGTGCGTCTGACTCAATTTTATAGTCGTCTTAATTTCTGCCCAATGGGCTCCTGCGTTTTAAACGGAACAGGATGGCCTCTTAACCGCAAGCTTATGGCCAAGCTCTTGGGTTTTCGTGCACCCTCAAGAAACGCCTTTGACGCCACACAAATTGCAATGGTGGATTTGCCCATTGAATTTGCTCAGATTCAAGCTTCGATTGCTCTTCATATTGGAGAGATGATTGCCGACATCATGGTTCAGTACGCTCAACCGCGTCCATGGATTTTGCTCTCTGAAGGCAATGGCAACACTTATGTATCATCAGCTATGCCCCAAAAACGCAATCCCGGACTTTTGATCAGTTGCCGTGGAAACGCAAGCGATGTGGTGAGCGAAGCCAATTTAGCAATAACTCGGGCTCACAATGTGCCAAGTGGCATGATTGATGGCAAATCTGTAAAAGTACATTCTGCCTTGGCTGATTTAAGTGTCAAAACAATGGAGCGATTTATCAAAATTCTCTCTGCACTTGTCGTTAATAAAGAAAGAGCGCTTGAAGAGCTTTCTTTGGATTGGACGGCAAGCCAAGAAATCGCTGATCGATTAATGAATGAATATAAATTGCCTTTCCGTGTTGGTCATCACATCGCCAGTGCCATGGTGAGTTATGCTCGAGCAAACGGCATTTTGCCGCTCACATTCCCCTACGAAGAAATGAGACGCATCTATGCTGAGACCGTCAGTAAAGAAATGCCCGACTTCAGTACCGAGTGTCCAATGAGCGAAGAAGAATTCCGAGCGAGTCTAAATCCGAAGGAAATCATTGCCCGTCGCCGCACGGAAGGTAGCGCCAACCCTCAAGAAGTCTCTCGTATGCTCTCGGAATTGACTTCAGAGATGACAATATTGAAAGAGGATACCGCAATGAAGGCTGCCCATATTGATCAGTCAATGGCTGATCTTGACAGTCAGTTTCAACCGTTTACGGAAGAGGTAATTGAGGAAAAACAATAGAAGTACGTTATCTATTGGATGATACGAAAAACCGGAGCGTTGCTCCGGTTTTTCATTAGGCCTCAATCAAATTACTTGGCGAGCGTGCGATAGACACAACGGCTCATCAATTCGAGCGCGTTGGCTAAGCTTTGTTCGTCAAAGTCAAAATGGCTGTTGTGATGGCCGGCACGCAAAGAAGAACCAACTTGGACATAAGTGCCCTTACCGCCGTTGGCCTGAACCGTGCTCATGAAGTGAGAGTAGTCTTCAGAAGCACCGAAGTTTTGTTCTTCGATCACTTCGTCGAAACAGCCCATATCACGAGCTTCTTCGGCAACTACCTTGGCCACTTCGAGATCGGATTCACCACTCTTTGTGCCACCCTTGATGTCGATCGAATAACCGCAGCCCCACATTTCGGCAGCAGCCTTGGCGATGCGACGGACTTCGCCGAACATGTATTCGTCCAAAGCAGACGTAATACCGCGGGTTTCCAAAACGAGCACAGCCTTGGGTGGAATAACGTTGCGGCCTTCACCGCCGTTGAGCTTACCGACGGTAATACGCGTATCACCTTTACCGGAGCGCGGAATGGCGTGCATATTCAAAAGAGCCGTTGCAGCAGACAACAAAGCATTCTTACCTTCTTCAGGGGCGTTGCCAGCATGAGCAGGTACACCCGTAAAGGTAATGTCAGCCTTCGTGGTTGCCAAGAAATTCTTCGTACCACAAATTACCTTGCCCATCTTGTTGGCTTGGAAACCAATGTGCATACCGAAGATTTCATCAACACCTTCCACAGCACCGGCTTTTTCCATCGGCATAGCGCCGCGGACACCTTCTTCGGCCGGTTGGAAAATGAAGCGGATCTTGCCCTTGAATTGGTCGCGCATGGAAGCCACAACTTCAGCCAAAGCCAGACCGATAGCCATATGACCGTCGTGGCCGCAGGCATGCATAGCACCCTTGTTGACAGAGGCAAAGCCTTCAACATTGGGACGGTGATCAGCGTCAGAGCATTCGCTCACATCGTTGCAGTCCATATCGAAACGCACGGCAAGGAAAGGACCTTCACCGCCGAAGTCCATGTCTGCCCAAAAGCCGGTCAAACCGCCTTCCATCTTGGCAACGAGTTCGGGATCTGCACCTTGAGCAATGGCTCGTTCCATATGGGCACGCAACGCATCGGCAGAGGGCACGCCCATCATGGCTTCACGGCAAACAGCCTTTTCACCCATGGTGATGGTGTAGCCCAATTCCTGCATCTTCTTGATAGCCATAGAAGCAGTGCGGAATTCCGTCCAACCGGATTCCGGGTGCTTGTGCAAATCACGGCGAACCTTAGCAAGATTCGGGATCAATTCCTCAACTTTTTTCTTCAGATCTTGATTCATTGGTCTGCTCCTCAATTGTCAGAGAGTTATACGATTACCTTCTATTGATTTTAAAGAAATTCATAATTGACTTTCTGGCAAGCAAATGTAAAAACACCTAGTCTTTTGTACCAGATCAGAGAAAAAGCTATAAGATGGCTGAAGGCATAAAACAATTTAGGAGCCTGAAAAATGAACAACAAAAAATATCTATGGCTCGCTGTCTCTGCCGCCGTACTTTTTTCTTACCAATCTTTTGCCTGCACAGGCATTAGCCTTCAATCCGAGAAAGCTGATCAGGTTGTTGCGCGCTCCATTGAGTGGGGCTCTTCGGTTCTAAAATCAAATCTCGTCATTGTGCCGAGAAACACGGTTACACAAAGCCAAACTGCTTTTGGATCCGGCATGAGCTACCAAAACCGATTGGGTTATGTGGGGCTTTCAATTGAAGACGAACATTTTGTCGTTGAAGGTCTCAATGAAAAAGGGCTTTCTGCTGGACTTTTTTTCTTTCCGGGTTACGGAAAATATCCGAGTTATGAGAAAACACTCAGTCAGAAAACTCTCTCAGACATGGAGTTTGTCGCTTGGGTGTTAGGCTCTTTTGAAACAGTAGCCGAAGCGAAGAATACTTTACCTCAAATCCGCGTAGCCGAGCGCTTTAAAGGTGCAGGCACCGTTCACTATCGAGTGGCTGACCGCACTGGTGCACAAATCGTTATCGAGATTGTTGACGGAAAAATGCAACTTTTCGATAACCCGATCGGTGTTCTAACCAATGCTCCGGGATTTCAATGGCACCTTACAAATCTGGCTAACTATATGAACCTCAATCCGGGGAAAACCGCGCCTGTACAATGGGGCAACCTTACTTTGCATTCCCCCGGAGTCGGCAGTGGCATGGCAGGACTGCCCGGTGACATCACACCATCGTCCCGTTTCGTGCGTGCAGCCTTTATGGTATCGACGGCCCCGACCTTAAAAAATGCCGAAGAAACGATTCTCTACAGTTTCAAAATTCTGAATGCTTTTGAAATTCCTATCGGTCTAGAACTGCAAAATCGCGATAATCCGACAGGACTTTTAAGTGCTACTCAATGGAGCAGTGCCGCCGATATGACCAATAAGAAGCTTTACTACAAAACAATGTCGAATGAAAAAATTCGGTTTGTCAATCTAAATTCGATTGATTTTTCTACTGTGTCTTATCAAAGCCAGCCAATTGATGATGCATCAACAACGAGTTTTGAGAAAATAAACATCCGTTAATTAAATGGGGCGCCACGGCGCCCCCGAAAAACTGCTCAGGCAACATTATTCATTTTTAGCCGCTTTATCTGTCGGCTGATTGGCAAATACCCAATCAAGGAAACCTCCCTTGTTTCTTGAACAAACAATCACTTTCCCCTGCCCTCTAAACTTTAAAACAATTCCTTCGCCAGTGATTTGACTATTCACTAACTTACCAAAAAGTCCAGAATGAGACGTATTGAGGCTTAATTCATATTGAAGGTGACTGTCCCATGCCACCAAATGCCCGTTATCAACAATAAGCGTCTGACCGTCTTTGACTTCTAGTTCGCGAGCTGATCCAAAGCCTGAGACAGCAATCTGGCCGCTTCCCTCAGTTGCCATGACAAAAAAGCCGCCTGAATCACCTAAAAGAGCGCGCCCCAATCCTTGAGACTTTACTTGCAGTTCAACTCCTTCGGTAGCTGCTAAAAAGGAACCGTCAGAAATCATGTATTGTCTTTGTCCGACGTCCAAAATGAGGATATCACCGGGAATATTGGGAGCTAAAAGAACCTCTCCGTCTCCTTTTTCTGCTTCAACATATTGTTGGAAAAAAGTTTCATCGTTTAAGAACTTTCTCGCCAGAGACTTCATGATTCCGCCTCTGCTTTTGCCCTTAAGACTCAAATCTCCATCCATGGCCACCATGGCATTGGATTCCGCTAAAACTTTTTCACCTTTTTGAAGGCTCACGCACAATAAAGGATCAATACTACCGGTGATTTCAAAACGCATTCTTCGCTCCTATGTCATAAATGCCGTTGAGCTTAGCGTACAGGCTTGGCTTCCAATACTTCCAATTCTACCTTTTGACGATGACGGTCTACCTCAGCCAAAATATCCACTAAAGCATCTTTGGCAATATGAGACCAGTTGTGATCATCATCGAGCTCAGCAATAATCGTGTTGCCTTTTTCGTCCGTAAACTCATACTTGTTATGACTAACCTGGCGGGTAAAGCGGCCGCGAACCGTCACTAATTGATCGTCATAACTGTTCTTTTTAACCTCTTCGAGCGACTTCAAAGTGGTTAACTCAAAGCCCTGCGGCTGAGCCGATTTGCTCACCGGAGCTTCAAAACCGCTGGGGGCTTGGGCCAAAGCAGAGAAAGGAATCACTAAAGCACAAAAGGCGGCAGTTAAAAGCGTTTTTTTCATTGTCGTCTCCCATCATTGATTTTTTTTAGTTGAGCTCAGTGTAACGGTGAAAACTTAGTAAAGACCTAGTTAAAACTTAGCCCATCCTAAGTCTCAGAAACGAATTGAAAATTATGTTCGCAAAATGATCAGCTTGAAATACAATGGATGAAAGAACGTGATGGAATTAAAAAATGAGAATTTTATTAGTTGAAGACGATCCGATGATTGCTCAGGCTGTCAAAGGGGCCCTCACCGATGAAATGTATTCGGTTGAACATGTCGCAAACGGTCGAGACGCTCTCATGATGCTTTCAGTAAACGACTACGGTTTCGTGCTTTTAGATTTGGGCTTACCTGGTGTTGATGGCATGACTGTCTTAAGAACGCTAAGGGCAAACGGACAAGGGGAGAAAAAAAATCTTCCCGTCATCATTCTGACAGCGCGTGATGGTCTTGATGAAAGGCTCGAAGGCTTAGATGCAGGTGCAGATGACTATCTGGTCAAACCCTTTCACATCAGTGAACTTTTGGCAAGAATCCGTGCTGTCTTAAGACGTAAGAATCAGACGACTGACAATGCGCTCACAAACGGCGTGGTTACGCTCAATACGTCAGAAAAAACAGCTACGCTTGCCTCTTCTTCTACCCCTATTGTTCTTTCCAGACGAGAGTACTCGCTTCTGGCAGCGCTTTTAGCTAGACCCGGAACAATTTTATCCAGAAGAAAATTAGAAGAAAGAATTTATGAGCCGGGCGAAGAACCTGAAAGTAATGCCATTGAATACATTATTCACTCTTTAAGAAAAAAACTTGGCCCCGATGTGATAAAAAACGTACGTGGTTTAGGTTGGATGGTTGAAAAGGCAGGTTCTTGATGCTAATGCGCTCCGATAAGCACTATGGTTTTGTTAAACGCCTTTTAATTTGGGCGGGATCGGCTGCCTTAATCGTTACGATTCTCTCGGCGGTATCCCTTTTTATCGCTTCATATCACAGAGCGTTTGATGAACAGGATGACTTACTCGAGGAAGTCACGGGCGTTTTAGCTCGATTGGATGTCTCAAGGCGCAACCCAGGCGCTTTGTGGATGGACGATGATGACTTTGAAGATTGGTTTACGGTTGATGATCATTCTCCTGAATCAGTTGCTAAAGCAGGCTCCACAATTCTTGTGAGAACCCTCCATGGCGGCGGAAAAGCAATTCGGGTCATTTTTGACCAGGATCTGCATAACGGTCACCAGACCTTATTGATTTCAGGTACGCCCTACCGATTAAATCTTCTGACGCTTTCTAACGGCCAACATATTGCTGTCGCACAAAAGACAAAAGAAATTGAAAAGATCGCCCGGACGACAGCACTTGCTGCCATCCTTCCTCTATTAGGCCTTTCATTTACGATATTTGTAATTCTTGCGTTCTTACTTTGGTACTCAATGCGACCAATTCGTGATCTCACGAGATCAATTAACAAGAGACAGCCTGATGATCTAACACCTATTGATCCACAAGGTCTACCTTCAGAACTACTGCCTTTAGTGGAGGCTTTTAACGGTATATTGGAAAAAATTAAAGTGCTCAGAGAAAATGAGTCAAGATTTGTTGCGGATGCTACTCATGAATTAAGGTCACCTCTTGCTGCTTTGTCACTTCAAGCCGAGCGACTGCAAAGTGCAGCTCTCAACCCTCAAACCCAAAAGCAGGTTCAAGAACTGCGTCAAAGTATTGATCGAGCCGTCTGCTTAGTAAGTCAGTTACTGAGTCTTAAGCGCGCCCAGCAAGATAAAGTCACAGTCAGACAAAAACCCGCCAATCTTTCCGAAACTTTATCAATGGTGATTGAGCAAATTTGGGGCGAAGCAGAAAAGAAAAATATTGAAATTGAAGCAACGGGCTTTGATGAGCTTGATCCCCAATCCAATGCCACTGTAAATATCGGTGAGGAAGATCTTTTCAGTCTTTTGCGAAACTTAATGGAAAATGCAGTGAAGTACTGTCCTTCAGGTTCGCAAGTCAGTATCGAACTCGTGAGCCTTTGTCCTTTTGAAATCAATATCCGTGATAATGGGCCAGGACTGTCCGATGAAGATAAAGCTCGTGTTTTTGATCCGTTTTATCGTGTGCTGGGGACCGGCGTAACTGGAACGGGGTTGGGAATGGCGATTGTAAAGTCTTTAGCCCAAAGAAACCATATTGAGATAACGCTTTCAGATGCTTACCCGAAAGCCCCTGAAGGCAGTAAGGGGCTCCTAGTTCATTTAAAACAAAAATCGCACTTTGATCCTAAAAAATGATATTTAATCAAACTAGGTCATTGAGTTTTTCGCGCAACTGAATGGGGTCCCTCATGCGGCATCACGCTTGATAATGTGAAACGCTTCCTGCCCTTTAGATACCTCGATTTTTCATTGCAGAGGTTGCTAGCTATTGCGTTCTGTTGTATTTATACAAAAAAGGGGGTGTTACAAAAGTCCAGTAGAAAGAGGACAGAAGTACGCCCCCTCATTTTATTCATTTAATTTGTTGTACTTATTGAAAAACATAAGAAAAAGCACGCATTGAGACTCGAACTCACTACGTGCTATGGTAAAAGTGTTCTTGCAAGGAACTTTTACCATGGACCATTTTAGAGCAATTGGGCCCCAATTGTTCTACTCCTTCCCTATCCAGGTGGAGGAGCGTGAAAAATTGGATGCTTTTCTTCAACTTTTAGAGTCTTCCCAGATATGGAAATACCTTAATTCCAAAGATGAAACTGGGCGACCGGCCTATGATCAATACCGTCTTTTTGCCGTGATACTTTTGGGCTTTGCTCTCGGAAAAGCGTCACTAAGAGAAATCGAATCGTCCTGTAGAAACGATCTGCGTTTTATTTACATAACAGGAGGCTCTTATCCCAGTTATGTAACGATTTCTCGCTTTATTCAAAACGTCATCACACCGAATATCGAGCAAATTTTTGCTTGCATTGTCAAGCGAATCTTTAGTGAAACGCAGCTCAATATGCAGACTGTTTTTCTCGACGGAACCAAACAAGAAACTAATGCTAACAAGTACAAATTCGTCTGGAAACCGATCCATTACCATCAAAAACTCAGCGATAAAGTTCGAGCTCTTCTTAATACACTTGCCTTAAGTGCAAACGTCCCAGCCGAGGGAATTCTTTCTTCGAAAATCATTATGGACAAGCTTGACGAGGCCAAGCAGATACCTCCAGAGAATGTGCCCGGAGGTCTTAAAGCGTTAAATGCCATGCAAAACAATCTGGCCTCGTACCTTTTGAAAACGGTTGAGTATGAAGAGAAAGAAGCGATTTGTGGTCCAAACAGAAATTCATACTACAAAACAGACCATGATGCCACGGCAATGTGCCTAAAACAGGATTACTACAGTGGCTTGGGAAGTAACATGCATGCGGCTTACTCTGTACAGGCTCTTGTCAGTACCGGATTCATCGTTTCGTATTTAGTCTCGCAAGAACGAAGTGATTTGAAATCTTTTCAACCGATACTCAATACCTTCAAAAGGATGTACGGATACTATCCAAAGGAAGTGGGGGCAGACTCAGGCTATGGCAATCTAGATAACTACGAATACTGTGAAAATGAGAATACATTTTGTATCTCGCCTAATTAGAGCCGATTTGTTTTTTTTTGTCGTTATCTTCAATTATTTGTTTCTTTATTCCTCTAAGAAAAATTCCTTATTTTGATTGAGAAAAATTAGAAAAAATATTCAAATTCGCTTGATCTGGTTTTTAAATTTGACTAACATCAAAATTAATAACGATCTTAACAAAAGATCTTGTTTCTACAGATCAAACTGGCATCTCTGGCACCATCAGTGATCCGCCCGTTGGACGAATCAAGAAAGGAGCTCCTTTATGAAGCACCATGAATCCAGTATTGAAATTGGCGCCATCAGCAACAAATCCAAACTTATTCCGTTAATTCTCGGTCCGTTGGTTGCATTGCTGTTTTACTTTATCCTTCCTGAGCAATACATAACCTCAGCGGGGGTCTCTGAAACCTTTTCTCATGCGGCGCGTGCGTGTGCAGCTATTGTGTTGTGGATGGCCATTTGGTGGTTTACCGAAGCTGTTCCGATTGCTGTTACCTCCCTTTTGCCTATAGTGCTTTTCCCACTCTTTGGCGTGATGGGATCATCAGATACGCTCAAAGAGTATGCAAACGGCACCATTTTCTTATTTTTAGGTGGGTTTTTAATTGCATCGGGCATAGCTCGTTGGCACTTGGACCGTCGTATTGCATTGTTAACGATTCGCATAGTCGGAACTAAGCCTCAGCAGATTATTTTGGGACTTTTGCTCTCAACATCGTTTATTTCTGCCTGGGTGAGTAATACGGCAACGGCAGCTATGATGGTTCCGATTGCTCTGGCTGTGCTGAAAGTCGTCCGTTCAACCCGAGAAGACTTACCGATAGACCGTGCTGAACATAATTTTGGAGTCTGTGTCCTATTAGCTGTCGCTTATGGAGCCAGTTTAGGCGGTGTTTTAACATTGATTGGCACGCCGCCCAACGGTATTTTTGCGCGCTTTGTTGAGCAAACCTATAACGTCTCCGTGAGCTTTATTGATTGGATGCTTATTGCTTTTCCCATTGTTGTTGTGATGATTGCTGCAACTCAGCTGTTAATGACAAAAGTTTTATTTAGGGAATTGGTGAGCGAATTGCCCGGTGGCAAAGATTGGGTTATGCATGAGTATTCCAAATTAGGACCGATGTCTCGAGGTGAAAAAATTGTCTTGACGGTTTTTGTGACGGCGGCTCTACTGTGGTGTTTTGGTCCTGTGATTCGCGGCATTCAGATTGGAGATATGACACCATTTAAACCATTGTCTGATACGGTTATCGCAATGGGAGCTGGGATTATTTTGTTCATTATCCCTGTTGACTATAAGCGTGGAGTACACGCTTTGGATTGGTCTAGTGCGAGCGATACAGTTGCTTGGGATGTCTTGTTGTTATTTGGCGGTGGTTTGTCTATGGCCGCAGCTATTCAAAAGACAGGCTTGGCGGATATTATCGGAGCGCAAGCAACGTTCTTGTCATCGCTACCTGAAGTTGCTGCAATCAGCGGTCTTACAACGCTAACAGTTTTTGCTTCCGAATTTACTTCCAATACAGCGCTTGCTGCGACCATGATGCCTTTGGTTGCGGCCGTTGCTGATTCTATTGGTATGCATCCTGAAACGCTTTTGGTGGCAACAACGTTCGGCGCATCGCTTGCGTTCATGATGCCGGTTGGTACTCCGCCTAATGCCATTATTTTCGGGACTGGACGCATTCGTATTGCTGAGATGATTCGCGCAGGCTTTTGGCTTAATGTTTGCGGGATCGTTGTTGTCACGATCATCTGCTCTGTTTTTAGTGTCGGTATGATTCCTTAATTCTATCTACATATTTCTATCCATTTGGGGCGGTTAAACCGCCCCAAAACGTTTTAACGGATGCCGCGGAATTTCCCGTGCGTGAGCGCGGGGATGGACAGCGGCCGACCGAATGTTAGTTCGGTCGTTGTTTCCTGAAGTATTGTCCGATGATTTCAGTTGTAGCACCGTCGCCGACAGAAATGACGCAGTAACTTTTCATCCAGAAGCGCTTGCTCCACAATAGATGACGAATCTCACAATTAAATTCTCGACGGATTTTTAGTGATGAGATCGCTTTGAGTTTTCTGATGCGCTCTGATAGGCAAAGCTTCGGCGGGTATGAAATCAGTCGATGAACGTGATCTCTTTCTCCGGAGCATTCCAATAACTTTGATTGTTCACGTTGACAAACATCGGAAAAAATTTCTATCAGTCTTTGCAAAACTCTTGAAGAAATTGCCTTTCGTCGATAAGCTACGACAAAGATCAAGTGAGCCTTGAGATTGTAGACACAGTGGGCACCGGTTGAAAATTGCCTATGATTCAAAGAGTCGAGCGACACATTATTCGAAAAAGCCATAAGAATTGGCAAGCATGCCATAAGCTTTGCTCGTTGTCGCGCAAACTCGGTAACTGCGCAGTCTACGTGTTGCGCCATCGACACTTTGAAAAGCAACCGGTTTTGAGTCGAAAAGAGCTTGATGAGGCCCTCAAGCTTCATTATGTCAGCGACTATCGAGCCATGCCCTCGGCTGCTTCTGCTCAGAGACAGGGCCAAGTGATTGCTAAACAATTCAAAGCTTTTACTAAAGCAACGTCTGAATACTACAAACATCCGGAAAAGTTTCGTGGCAAACCCAAGTTGCCTGGCTACAAGCGAAAGTATCGAACTTTCTACGTTGGACGCAACGGCTACCAAATACAAAACCATCAACTGATCATCACGGGAGCCGAGGCCATAGGTTTTTCGCCGATGAGGGTTTTGTGTTGCGAACAGCAGGCGTTCAATGCCAAAGCCAATGAGGCGGTTGTTGGCGACTTGAGAATTGTTCCGATGGGCAATACGTTCATAATTGAATTGACCTATCGGGTCAGAAGGCAGGAGAAAGATTTATCCCGAATTTTCCATTAGATCTGAAGGGGACTTTTGAAGTATCATTTTTCTAATGGGATTCCATTAGAAATAAAAGTTGTAATTCATTGATATTACGATAGAAATTTTTGTTAAAAGTGCCTACGGAGGCTGACTGTGACCAAGCCGGGCTACCAAATTAGCTTTTCCAACGCCGACAACGTTTCGGCATGGGGTGGTTTGGCTCTTTGGGCACAATTTTTGAAAGCGCTTCGCTTTAGAAGTCAGCTGGCTCAATGGTCCTTGCCTCACCCTCAATCCAATCGCGGCTACGATCCCTGTTTGCTTGTCGAACAATTTGTCACCAACGTTCTTTGTGGTGCCAATCGATTCTGTCACATGAATACTTTACGCACTGATAAGGCGATCCCTCAGATTTGCGATTGGTCTAAGATGCCGGAGCAAAAGGCTTTCAGTCGTTTTTTTTTCAACGGTTTACTACATCCAATCAAAGTGCCGTATTGATGACTGAGGTTTACAGTTGGTGTGCTGACCAAGCCCGAGTCTCAGACTGTGTCACGCTGGATGTGGACTCCACAGCCATAACCCGCTTTGGCCATCAGCAAGGCGCAGAGGTCGGTTATAACCCACGTTATCACGGTCGAAAAAGCCACCATCCCTTATTGGCCTTTCTCACCGAACCTAATTTGATCGTCAACTTTTGGCTACGTCCGGGAAACTCTCACACAGCCAATAATATCGAAGGCTTCCTGGAGCAAACAAAGTCACATTTGGGTGCCAGACGTATTGGCCTATTGCGTGCTGATAGTGGTTTTCTCTCACCTAAAGTCATTGACTGGTGTGAGAAACTGCAAGCCGATTTCATCATTGCCGCCAAAATGACTCAGGTGATACAACGCACGATTGGTCAAGTTCATGACTGGTGTGACGTGACCGATGGCATTGCGATTTCAGAAGCGAGCTACAAGGCGTCGTCTTGGGATAAAAGTTATCGGGTGATTTTTATTCGTCAAGACAAAGATATCCGAGAACAAGCCATCGGAAAAAGTTTGAGCCTGTTTGAAGATGACTGGGATTTTGAGCATTATCGTTATAGCGCTTTGGTCACCAACATGAAATACGATGCGGCAACGATTTGGCGCGTCTATCGATTAAGAGCCAATTGCGAAAATCAGATTAAGGCACTAAAGGAAGATTTCGGATTAAACAGCTTTGTGATGAAAGATTATTGGGCTACAGAAGTGGCATTAACCTTGGCGATGTTGACAGCAAACCTGGCAAGCTTGTTTCGCAGAAGCTGTTTACATTTGAGGAAAAACCACCGCATGCAATACATTTTGCAGCATGTATTAGTGGTGCCTTCAAGATACTTATCGAATAAAAATGAAGAGCCGGATAGGTTGATTCTCTACGTCAAAGGTAGAAAGCGAAAATGGCTTTCTGAGCTCTTTGATCCTAACAAAATTATTGTCCAATCCGGCTAATGGAAAATCTGGGTTTAAAAAGCGCTCAACTAGCCCCTTCGATTGAAATTTCCTTCTCTTACTTATTCGATTTTGTCAGGGAAATGATCGGTCTATACTCTGGATGAGTCTAAAAAGTCTAAGAAAGAATCAGATTTGTGTAACTCCTCCACCAGTAAAGGGAAGGAATAGGACAATTGAACACCATCACTTTAAAATGACTGATGGTAAAAGTTCCTGCAAGAACACTTTTACCACAGCACGTAGTGAGTTCGATTCTCAATGCGTGCTTTTTTATCTCAAGTTTTCAATGAGTAAGCGATTTTTATAACAAATTAAGGGGGGTTTACTCAATCCCTTCCTACAATGGGACTTTTGTAACACCCCCTTTTTTAGTCTTTTTAAACTAATTCAAGTGTTTGAATTATTCCCATTCAATCGTGGCAGGAGGTTTGCCACTGATGTCATAGCAAACACGGTTAATGCCACGGACTTCGTTGATAATGCGGTTTGAAACCGTGCCTAACAATTCATAAGGCAGATGCGACCAGCGAGCTGTCATGAAGTCACTAGTTTCAACGCAACGCAAGCTCACCACCCATTCATAGGTACGGCCGTCGCCCATCACGCCAACGCTTTTAACAGGCAGGAAGACGACAAAAGCTTGGCTAACCTTGTCATATAAGCCAGCCTTGCGAAGCTCTTCAATAAAGATTGCATCGGCTTCACGTAAAAGGTCAGCGTATTCTTTCTTCACTTCACCCAAAATACGCACACCCAATCCTGGTCCCGGGAAAGGATGACGATAAACCATTTCAGCAGGCAATCCTAAAGCTACACCAAGTTCACGCACTTCATCTTTGAATAATCCGCGCAACGGTTCCAAAAGCTTCAGGTGCAACGTATCAGGCAAGCCCCCTACATTGTGGTGACTCTTAATGGTCTTAGCCTTCTTAGTCTTAGCCCCTGCCGATTCAATCACGTCCGGATAAATCGTCCCTTGAGCTAACCATTTGGCATTAGGCAACTTAGCGGCTTCTTCCTGGAAGACTTCAACAAAGAGGCGACCGATGATCTTGCGCTTTTGCTCAGGATCGGTCACACCGGCCAATTCACCCATAAAGCGGTCAACAGCATCGACCACTATGAGTTTTAGACCCATATTCTTTTCAAAGGTCTCACGAACTTGTTCACGTTCGTTCTTACGAAGTAAGCCATTATCCACAAAGACGCAGGTTAATTGCTTGCCGATCGCACGATGAATCAAAGCAGCCGTCACAGAGGAATCAACACCACCGGACAGACCCAGAATCACTTCTTCATCACCCACTTGAGCACGAATTTGTTCCACCGCTTCTTTCACATAGTCGCCCATGATCCAGGAAGGCTCAGCTTGGCAAATATCGAGCACAAAGCGATTCAAAATCGCACGACCTTGCAGCGTATGCGTCACTTCTGGATGAAACTGCACAGCATAGTAGTGACGCTTTTCATCACACATACCGGCAATCGGGCAAGAAGGCGTTGAGCACATCACTTCGAAGCCTTCAGGCAAAACTGTCACTTTGTCGCCATGGCTCATCCAAACCTTCATGATGGAGTCGCCCGCTTCGTTCTTTAAGTCCTCAATACCTTTTAAAAGGGTTGAGTTGTTATGGTTTTTAACCTCTGCATAACCGAACTCGCGTTTGCCAATGTTTTCAACCTTGCCGCCCAACTGCTGAGCCATAGTCTGCATGCCGTAGCAGATACCGAGAATCGGCACGCCGGCATTGAAAACAGCGTCACTAATTCGATCAGTGCTTTCTTCGTAGGCGCTCATATGAGAACCCGAAAGGATGATTCCTTTGGGGTTAAATTCACGAATAAAGCTCTCGGAGACGTCGTTCGGATGCACTTCACAGTAAACATGCGCCTCACGCACACGACGTGCGATCAGCTGCGTGACCTGTGAGCCGAAATCCAAAATAAGAATACGATCGTGAGTCATTGTCATTAAGTTAAATAAGAAAAATAAAAATCATTTAGGCGCGAGTAAGTTTACCGATTAAACTCCGCTCGCGCCTAATTATTTTCAAAAGAGGCTACCGAATTTTAGTGATCCTGACGATAGTTCGGAGCTTCCTTGGTAATTCTCACGTCGTGGACGTGCGATTCACGCCAGCCGGCAGCCGTAATTTCCACAAATTCAGCACGCTGACGCATTTCTTCGATGGTGCGGCAACCGCAGTAACCCATAGAAGAACGCAAACCGCCGATCATCTGATAGACGATTTGAGAGAGCGGTCCCTTGTACGGCACCATACCTTCAATGCCTTCGGGCACAAACTTGCTAATGTTGCCAGAATTGTTGTCCTGGAAGTAACGGTCAGCAGAGCCCTTAGTCATAGCACCCAAGCTACCCATACCACGGTAGCTCTTAAATGAACGGCCTTGGTAGAGCACCACTTCGCCCGGAGCTTCATCCGTACCGGCAAACATACCGCCCATCATCACAGCATAAGCGCCCGCGGCTAAAGCCTTCGCGATGTCACCAGAGAAGCGGATACCGCCGTCAGCAATCAAAGGAACACCCGTGCCTTCCAAAGCCTGAGCCACATCAGACACGGCCGTAATCTGCGGCACACCGACGCCGGCCACGATACGAGTCGTACAAATAGAACCAGGACCGATACCAACCTTCACGCCATCAGCGCCTGCATCAACCAAAGCACGAGCAGCTTCGGCCGTAGCAATATTGCCACCGATCACTTGAAGTTGAGGATAGTTCTTCTTCACCCAAGCCACGCGATCGAGCACACCTTGAGAATGGCCGTGAGCAGTATCAACCACAATCACGTCCACACCAGCTTCAAGCATCAATTCAATGCGCTCTTCAGTACCTGCACCAACACCTACGGCAGCACCGGCCAAAAGACGTCCGTGAGAGTCCTTGGCGGCATTGGGGTGTTCACCAGCCTTGATGATGTCTTTCACAGTCATCAAACCGGTCAGGTTAAAGTCCTTATCCACAACGAGCACACGTTCGACACGGTGTTGATGCATCAGACGCTTGGCATCATCGAGGCTAGCGCCTTCGCGAACGGTCACCAAACGTTCTGCGGGCGTCATAATTTGAGAAACCGGAATATCCATGCGAGTTTCAAAGCGCAAGTCGCGGGATGTCACCATACCCAAAACGCGCTTGTCATCGACAACAGGCAGACCGGAAATGTGACGCTCACGGCTCAGGCGAATCACTTCACCAACCGTCATGCCCGGGGTCACCGTAATAGGATCGGCCACCATACCGGCTTCGTGACGCTTCACACGAGCAACTTCAGCGGCTTGCTGCTTAGGGCTCATATTCTTGTGAATAAAACCGATACCACCTTCTTGAGCCAAAGCAATAGCCAAACCCGATTCCGTTACGGTATCCATAGCAGCGGAAACCATCGGAATATTCAAGCTTAATTCACGGGTGATTTTGGTGGTCAGAACGGTGTCACGGGGAAGAACGGTGGAGTGTGCCGGAACGAGCAACACATCGTCAAAAGTAAGAGCCTTTTGTCTAATGCGCATGTTAACCTCAGTCGAAAAATGTGGAAAAAATTCGGCATCGCCATGGAGAATGGCGTAAAAAGATTAACGGCGTATTTTATCCTATTTTTGAGCTATAACGCAAGAGTTGGAGTCAAAAAAGACGATGTTTTCCACCGTTGCGGCCGGCTTTTAAGCGGTTGTCAAAATTTTGATTTCTTTCTTCACGAAGACGTCTGGCAGTCATCGGATCAACGGTAAGAGAGGGCAAAATTTCAATACGATCCCCCGGCTTGGCTTGTTGCATTGGATCGGCCAAGACATTCCAAACAGCCACTTTCTGATTGCTACCCAGGCTCCAGCCAGCTTGAGTTATAGCCTCAAGAAGTGTTGAACCTTCATGAACATTGATTTCTTTTACTGTTACCTCTGTCCGATCAAGTCTTGCTACTATCACCTGCATATCGATCTCCGGCCTAAAACAGCTGTTATTTTAACGGACTTTTCTCACTTTACTTTAAAAGCCTTTTAGCGAAAAGAACGCCTCAGTTGCTAAAATGTGACGCCGTATTGTTTTTGACAAAGAAAAATTACTGTGGCCAATATTGTTAATCGCAAAGCACTTTTCGACTACTACATTGAAGAAAAGCACGAAGCAGGTTTAGTGCTTGAAGGCTGGGAAGTTAAGTCTATTCGTGAAGGTCGAGCACAGATTAAGGAAGCTCACGTGATTGTGCGCTCGGGCGAACTTTATCTTTTAAACGCTCATATCACGCCGCTTAAAACTGCAAGTACTCACACTAAGCCCGATCCGACACGAGTAAGAAAGCTTTTAATGCACGCCCGTGAAATCAGCAAACTAATCGGCAAAGTAGAACGCGCGGGCTACGCGTTAATTCCCCTGGATATGCACTTTAGCCGCGGCAGAGTCAAACTGACTGTAGCTCTTGCAAAAGGTAAGCGCCAGTATGAAAAGCGCGCTGATGAAAGTAAGAAACAATGGGAGCGCGACCGTGAGCGCTTAATGAAAAAGGCTTCGCATTAAAGAAGCCTTTAACCAAGTTCAAAAAGCCGCCTTGACTTTCAAAGCGGCTTTTTTTGACTACTTTTCTTCACTCTTTGGATCTTCTTCAGATTTTGCTTCCTCAGAAGGATCTCGCCACTTTAATTCGTAGCCTACGAGCATTTCTGTCCAGCGCTTCAGTAACGCAAGCATTTCTGGAGCTGGCACCTCTCCCAGAGGTTCAATTCCTTTCTTAGCCACAACCGAAAGAGTGTCATAGACTTCGGCCATGAAAACCGCCATAGCTGAAAAGATCAGCGTGGCGTTATCCTGAGGCAATTTACCACCAGAAGCTTGGGCCAATTGCTCGCCCAGCTTTAACCGCAGATTGCCTGCAACTCCCACAGGGTACCAGTCTGAATCGACTTCAAACTGGGCATTCTGACCGCTAAAAGTAGCTCCCAACCAATTCATCGTTTTGCGGTCCATTTCGTCCATCATGTCTTCGGTGATTTTTCCTGCAGCATTCTTTTGAGAACGCATAGCCATTTCCATCATGAATTGACCCAAAATGGCCCCTGTAATATTGGGATGCGCAAAGGCTGCTTCTGACAGTCACTACCACACGAAGAACAATTTCCGCTACAACTCATGAATGATTACTCCTTCAATTTAAAATCGCTTGCTACGGGGGCACCCGTCAAATGCAAGCTCCAAAAATCAATAAAAGCTTCAACTTGCGGATTGCCGTTAAGTCCGACATGAACGCAGTTTGCTTGCTTCAATAAAACAAAAATTTCTGAGACAAAAAAGGCAAAAACCGTAAACATAAAGGAGTCGTTGTCCTCAATGTCTACCGCAGGGTTAAAGCCTTTGAGGCGCTCGGCAAAATTTTCCTTTAAAAGCTCAGGCAAACACTTTTCGTTAAACTCGCTCTCACAGGAAAAGTGATCGTTAGCACCTGAAAAAGTATCCTGTAGCCATAAAACCAAATTGAGATTAGCCTCTTCGAGCTCTTCAACGCTCATTTCTCCGGCACTCACCTTGACCGCACGATCCCACGTATTTTGTACCGCCTGAGCAATAACATTTCTGGCTACAGGGTAGGATGCAATATTGGGATTGAGTTCTCTTTTAGTTGCGTAGCGCAATGGACAAGACACCACAAGCTCCTTAAAAGAAAACCGGATCAGATTCTTTACGACCGAGCATGCGTTCAGCCCACATTAGACAAAGGCGCTTACCCTCTTTTTGGAAACCCTCAGGACTTTCGCGCTTGGCATACTCTTTCATGAGTGCATAGACGTCACAGACAAACTCAAATGCGGCAGCCTGTAAAACGGCTCGTGTGTCTTTCAAGTCCTCAACTTTAACTCCCACTTTGTCAAAGCGATCCTTCATAAAAAGCTTCAAGTAGCCTGCTAGCGGATCACCCGTCCAAAAGGGCTTAGGGATAAACTGGTCATTTTTGCCTGCTAAAACAGCTGATAAAAAAGCCGCCGACTGTTTATCCATAGCAACAGCCTCTTCCTGCTTTAATTCAGAGCTGGCTACCATCTGAGAGCGCCTGACGACATCGTAGAGTACAACCTCAAAAAGTTCACTCAAAACTGAAAGATCTGCTAGGTCAAATCGTTGAGCAGAATCCTTGCTGTTGTCAGTTTTGGGATTATCTTGCATACTTGTCCTTTCCTAAAAAACGGTTCACCCAATCGGCTACAAAAGCTGTCCGTCTGAGATCAAATACATCTGCTGATTCCTTTTTCTCGGAGCTATCTTGAATCAACGCTACGAAGTCCTGCACCATTCGCATGGCCGCAAAATAAATGAAATCTTTAGGATTATGTGACAGCATAATAGGAGAATTCTCTGCAACTAAGCCGTCGTCATACAAAGACTGTCTTAAACGCTTACCTAAATTTTCACCGAAATCCTTTTCGTCAATCACTATCAGTGGCATTTTTTCGGTAAAGGTCGCACTTAAAAACATGGCGTGATTGGACAGTTTAGCAGTAAGTTCATCGGCTTCCTGTGCTATTTCGCAAATATCCAATGCGTAGTCTAAATAGCCATCCAAGTAATTGGCCAATTCAGTAGGCTCACTGAGGTGAGCGGCATTGGGTCTGACATCAAGCTGATTAGTCATTAATTTTCTCTATACAACTTAAAATTTACAATTTATTTACCGAGCGTTTCAGGTACAACCGACGCAGAAGCTGCCGCCGCTTTTTTCGGATCCGTATTACGCATGATGGTCATAGCTGAGGCAATAAGGCTGCCCATATCGTTCATGTTAGAAGGCAACAAAATCGTGTTGCCTTCTTTAGCTAATTGAGCGAAAGCCTGCACATATTGTTCTGCAATTTTAAGATTCACGGCATCCATACCGCCGGGTGCGCGCGTTGCCTCTGCAATTTGTCTCAACGCTTCAGCAGTCGCCTTAGCAATAGCCAAGGTTGCCGCCGCTTCACCTTCAGCTTTATTGATAGCAGCCTGTTTTTCACCTTCTGACTCGGCAATGGCTGCCTCACGAGCGCCGGTGGCCAAATTGATCTGTTCTTGCTTACGACCTTCAGAGGCAGCCACAACCGCACGCTTTTCACGCTCAGCTGTAATTTGCTGCTGCATCGCCTGCAAAATTACGGCTGGCGGCGTCAAATCTTTAATTTCATATCGCAATACCTTTACGCCCCAATTGAGTGCTGCCTCATCAATGGCGCTTACCACTGAGCGGTTAATAAGGTCACGCTCTTCAAAGGTCTTATCCAATTCCATCTTACCAATCACACTTCTTAAGGTAGTCTGAGCCAACTGTGTGATTGCGATCACGTAGTTACTTGTGCCGTAGCTCGCACGTGTCGGATCAGTGACTTGGAAAAAGAGGACTCCATCGACAGAAAGCTGCGTATTGTCTTTAGTAATACAAACCTGGCTTGGCGTATCAAGAGGAATTTCCTTGAGCGAATGCTTGTAGGCCACCCGATCGATAAAAGGAATCACAACATTAAGACCCGGAGAAAGCACAGCGTGAAATTTCCCCAAACGCTCCACAATCCAGGCTGACTGCTGCGGCACAACTTTAATTGCTTGAAAAGCAAACACAATAGCAAGGACTGCTAAAACCAAAGTAAAAATCATTAAACCGCTCATTTAGATTCACCCAGCTTTTTCACAAATAAAACACTACCTTCGACACGCACAATGACGTAGGCTCCAGGAGTTCTCTGTTCACCTTCAATGGCTCTGGCTTGCCAGCGGGCACCCCGATAATTAACGCTAGCGATCCCCGCTTCATTCCAATTGTCTACTTCTACAATCTGACCCTCATCGAGATTTTGAAGAGCATGTGCTTGAGCGTCGCTTTTGGTAGGAATGGAACGAATACGCCTGACCCACACTGAACCGATAATCGCCACTGAGGCAAAAAGAGCTATCTGCCACTCAAGCGAGAGACCAAACCAGGCCGCTCCAGCACCAACGAGCGCACCGGCAGCCAGTACCAACAAATAAAAGGTAGTAGCAATAAGCTCCACAATGCCAAGCACTGTTGCAATAATCAACCAGATTGTCGTTGCGCTCAAAGTCATATTGCTTCCTTTTTTTAGAAAACTCAATCAGCCTGCGGCGTCAGTTAGAGTCGAGTCGGAGCGGCTTTTGTCTTCTTTATTATCTTCTTTTTTCTCTTTGTTGATATTGCGTTTTGTTTTTGAAACGGCTCTTAAGCCTCTGGGACCACAAACATAACTTAAGACCGTTTTAGCCGCTTCATGACGCAATTGCAGCAAATGCTCCAGATGATTCGGCAACTCTCCGTTTGAATCCATGAAAAACTTCTCTTCGCCCGTTTTATCAGCAATCGCCACAACACGAGCTTCTGGATCGGTTTCACCGACCACATCTACAATTTTGCGCGCACTCACAGGATCTGTGGTTGAGACCACCACCCATCGGGCACGATCAATGCCGGCAAATTCCAACGTCTGTCTTTGCATGGCATCACCTAAAATGAAGTGATCTCCCAAATCTTCTTTCATGGAGCGTTCAATATTTTTTTCAATAATGACCACGTCAATATTTTTAGCTCTCAATCCCTCACAAAGCTCTCTGCCCAAAACACCAGCGCCAACAATGATGACACGATCACGTTTGGCCGCCTTTTCTTCCTCAATATCGTCCTCATCTTCTTCTACAGCTGGATTTTCTTTAAGAAAATAGCGCCTGTGAATCGGTTCAACCAAAGCAAAAAGAAGCGGGTTTAATGCAATACTGATGATACCGCCCGCTAAAATTAAGGACATCCCTTCTGGAGGCAATAGCCCCAAACTTAATCCCAAGCCACCTAAAATGAAAGAGAACTCACCAACCTGGGCCAATGCGGCACCCACTGTCAAAGCATCTTTATAGCTTCGCCCCATGATCTTAACCCAAACGGCAGCTGTAATGCTTTTACAGACAACAATCACAAAAACGATACCGAGCACATGCATGGGATTATCGATGATGATGCTCGGATTAAAGAGCATGCCGACACCCAAGAAGAAGATCACCGAGAAAGCGTCTTGAAGCGGCAGTGTCTGCAAAGCCGCACGATGCGAGTATTCGCTTTCGCGCATCATCATGCCTGCAAAAAAGGCACCTAAGGCAAAAGACACATTAAAAATTTGGGCACTGGCATACGCAACGCCAATGGCAATGGCAATCACGCACAGCGTAAAGACTTCCTGGGAACCGGTTTTAACTGCCTGAAAAAGCACCCATGGCAACACACGTCGCCCGATCACAAGCATCGAAGCAATAAAACCGACAATCAAAACAAGTGTCTCTAAAATGGCAATCGTGATCGATCCGTCGGTAGCGCTGTCACCCTTAAAAAATGTCGCAATAGAAGGCAATAGCACCAAAAGGAGCACCGTCACCAGGTCTTCAACCACAAGCCATCCCACAGCGAGCTGACCGCGCGCTCTTTGCAACCAGCCCTTAGCCTCCAAACCCTTCATCAGCACTACGGTTGAAGCGCACGATAAAGACAGCCCCAGAATAAACGCCTCGCCCCAGGCCCAACCCCACCAATGCGCAAGCCACATACCAATCGCTGTCGCAATAGCCATTTGGATAATGGCGCCAGGCAACGCCACAGTTTTAACCCGGAGCAAATCTGTAAGCGAAAAATGAAGACCCACGCCAAACATCAAAAGCATGACACCGACTTCGGAGAGCTCACTTGCAAGATTAACATCACCGACAAAACCAGGCGTGGTCGGTGCAATACAAACACCGGCGAGCAAATAACCTACCAGCGCGGGCAGCTTCACTTTCGTGGCAGCAAACCCTAAAACCAGCGCCAACCCCAACCCCCAGGCCAAGGTCGCAATCAGGGCAAATTCATGGTGCACGGGCGTGTCCTAAAATGAAAAAATGTGTGGGAATATCAAACGAGTATGCTATCTGCTACTCAAATAGCACGTAAGTATTAATTGTACGCATTAACACCATCTATTCGGCACTTTTTGCAATCTTTTTTTGCTCAGATTTTGCAACTTTTCTTGTAGCGTTCGCTCGGGGTGCCACCAAATCAAAAATACTTTGTGCCAGCTCCTTTCTGGTTTCAACAAGCACCGTCACATTCTGGTCAAGAACACCTGTACGCGAAACAAAGAAATCCCGATCCCCTTCCTTATCGGAAAGCGCGAGCACCTTAACCTTAGGATCAATTTTTGCAACCTGATCCGCAATTGTGCGTGACATCAACGGGTCTGAACTTGTATTAATTACCCAGGCGGTTTTATCCAGACTTAATTTCGAAAGAATCAGAGGGTGAGAGGCATCCCCAAATATGAAATGTTCTCCCAATTCTTTTTGCATCGAGCGCTCTGCCAATTTATCAATCACGTAGACATCAAAGTCGGTTACCTGAAGTTTTCTATAGAGTTCTCGTCCGGTCAAACCCGCTCCTACAATTAGCACCCTATTGCGTCTGGAAGCTTCACTGTCATCTGTATCCGTTTCAATTTCCGTTCCCTTAATCCACTGAGGGAAAAACTTTCTAATAAAAGGACGCAGTCCCATAAAGGCGAGAGAATTTAGAGCAATTGTGAAGATGCCCGCTACCACAATTAAAGAGAGTTCCTCTCGGGCCACAAGCCCCATGGATACTGCTAAACCAGACAAAATAAAAGAAAATTCTCCGACCTGAGCAACGGCCATGCCAACCGTTGCCGCATCAATCATACGATACCCCTTAAAGCGAACCCAAAGAGCCGCAACGATACTGTTGGAGAAAATAATCACCAAGATCACAAAGATGATTTCGAAGGGGTGATTCACCAGTACAGTCGGATCAAAGAGCATGCCGATGCCGAGGAAAAAGAGCACGGAGAAAGCGTCCTGTAAGGGCAAAGTCTGTAAAGCTGCTCTATGCGCGTATTCACTTTCGCGCATGATCATTCCGGCAAAAAAAGCACCTAATGCGACCGATACATGAAAGATAATTGATGAGGCGTAGGCAACCGTGATAGCAATAGCTATCACACACAAAGTAAAGAGTTCCTGAGAACCGCTTTTAACAACTCGCATGAGTACCCAAGGCAAAATCCTACGGCCGATGATCATCATGGATGCTACGAAACCAACCAAAAGCGTGACAGTACCCAAAAGCTCAGAGGTCAAAGCTGTTATAGAAAAACTTTGGTTATCAGATAAGGTAGCAATAGATGGCAGCAGCACCAATAAAAGAACCGTCACCACGTCCTGAACGACAAGCCAGCCCACTGCCAGCCGTCCCCTTACGGTTTGAAGAATACCCCTGGCATCGAGCGCTTTAGTCATCACAACCGTTGAAGCACAGGCAAGAGCCACCCCTAGAACAAAAGATCCCGCCAAACTCCAATCCCAAATGAAGTACGCCATGACCGTACCAATTGCTGTCGTTGAGGACATCTGAAGGACAGCCCCTGGCACGGCAACGCCTCTGACTTGAAGAAGATCCTTAAGAGAAAAATGCAGTCCTACACCAAACATCAATAAGATGACACCGATCTCGGAGAGTTGAGAGGCAAGTTCCAGATCGCTCGCAAAACCGGGTGTAGTGGGCGCAATACAGACACCGGCTAATAGATAACCAACCAGCGCCGGCATTCTCAGGCGCGCAGCAATGTAACCAAAGATCAATGCGAGCGCAAGTCCCCAGGCAAGCATGGTAATAAGAGCAACCTGATCGGTCATCTTCAAGCCCTTCTTTTAAACGAAATGCGCTGAGTATAAAACTCAAAAACTACAAAAAAAATAAACGGTCGAAAGTTGTTACACTTTCGACCGTCATTTAGCTCAAAAAGCTTATTGTCGAACTACTTGGACTGAGCCAAACGTCTCCAGGTGTCAACCACGGTATCCGGGTTCAAAGAGATGGACTCAATACCTTCATCCATCAACCATTGAGCCAAGTCTTCGTGGTCCGAGGGTCCCTGGCCGCAGATACCGACATACTTCCCACGAGCGCGGCATGCACGGATGGCCATTGAAAGCAGAATCTTCACGGCTTCATTGCGTTCATCAAAGCTTGCAGCAACCAAGCCTGAGTCGCGGTCCAGACCCAGGGTCAACTGAGTCATATCGTTTGAACCGATGGAGAAACCGTCAAAGTAATCAAGGAACTTATCGGCCAAAACGGCATTGGACGGAATTTCGCACATCATGTTAACGCGCAAACCATTTTCGCCGCGCTTCAAGCCGTTGCGTTCCATAATTTCAATCGTTTGACGGGCTTCATCGAGCGTACGCACAAACGGTACCATCAATTCAACGTTGGTCAAACCCATCGTGTCACGAACAAACTTCATGGCACGGCATTCCATACGGAAGCATTCAGCAAAACTGTTAGCGATGTAGCGAGAAGCACCGCGGAAGCCCAACATCGGATTTTCTTCATCGGGTTCGTAACGGTCGCCACCGATCAGCTTACGATATTCATTGCTCTTGAAGTCAGACAAACGAACGATCACTTTCTTCGGCCAGAAAGCCGCGGCAATGGTAGCCACGCCTTCGGCAATCTTCATTTCGAAGAAATCCACCGGGCTCTTGTAGCCGGCGCTTAAGCGCTCGACTGCATCGCGCAGTTCACCGTCTACATTGGGATAGTCCAAAACAACCTTCGGGTGAATACCGATATTGTTGTTGATGATGAATTCAAGACGAGCCAAACCGACACCCTTGTTCGGAATCGATTGGAATTCGAAAGCCAACTGCGGGTTACCCACGTTCATCATGATCTTCACGGGGATTTCAGGCAAAGCGCCGCGCTTAACCTCTTCGACTTGAACTTCTTGACGACCTTCGTAGATCTTACCCGTATCACCTTCTGCGCAAGAGACCGTCACTTCCATGTCTTCAGCTAAGCGTTCGGTTGCATCACCGCAACCCACTACAGCTGGGATACCCAATTCACGGGCAATAATAGCGGCGTGGCAGGTGCGGCCACCGCGGTTAGTGACAATAGCGCTTGCACGCTTCATCACCGGTTCCCAGTTCGGATCGGTCATATCGGTCACTAACACATCACCAGCTTGCACGCGTTCCATTTCACTTGCGTCTTCAACGATGCGAACCGGACCCAAGCCAATCTTTTGACCAATGGCGCGGCCCGTTACCAAAACGCGACCTTTACTCTTTAAAGTGAAGCGCTGTTGCACATCAGCCGTATTCTGACGACTCTTAACGGTTTCAGGACGAGCCTGTAAGATGTAGATCTTGCCATCGATACCGTCCTTACCCCATTCAATATCCATCGGACGACCGTAGTGCTTTTCAATAATCGTGGCAAATTTAGCGAGTTCAATAACATCGTCATCGGTGATAGCAAAATGACGACGATCTTCAGCGCTCACATCCACGGTGCGCACACTACGTCCGCTCTTAGCATCGGTGTCAAATTCCATCTTGATGAGCTTACTGCCCAATGTGCGACGAATAATCGGGAAGTTGCCCGCCGCAAGCATGGGCTTATGCACATAGAATTCGTCGGGGTTCACAGCACCCTGAACCACTGTTTCACCCAAACCGTAGCTTGCAGTAATAAAGACCACTTGATCGAAACCGCTTTCGGTATCAAGCGTGAACATCACACCGGCAGCCCCCTTATCGGAGCGGCACATACGTTGCACGCCGGCAGACAGAGCGACCTCAGAGTGGGTAAAGCCCTTGTGAACACGATAACTGATGGCACGGTCGTTATACAAAGATGCGAACACCTCGCGCATACGCGAGAGCACCTGATCAATACCGACCACATTCAAATAGGTTTCTTGCTGACCGGCAAAAGAGGCATCAGGCAAGTCTTCCGCAGTTGCAGAAGAACGAACTGCCACACTGATTTCTTCTTGACCATCTTTCAACCAATCATAGAATTCACGAATTTCCTTTTCCAGCTCAGCGGGGAAGGGTGCTTCTTCAATCATCTTGCGAATTTCGGCACCAGCCTGTGCAAGAGCTTTCACATCTTCAACGTTGAGATCCTTCAAACGATCATTAATGCGTTCTTCGAGGTTGTTTTCTGTCAGGAACAAGCGGAACGCTTCAGCAGTCGTGGCGAAACCGTCAGGAACACGAATTCCGGCGCTCGTCAGTTGGCTCAGTAATTCACCCAAAGAGGCGTTTTTACCACCAACGCGATCGACGTCGGTCATACGCAGTTGGCTAAACGGAAATACATAACGACCTTGCGGCATTTTCTTCCCCCAAAAAGGTTTGGATTGTTAGAATAACCGAATTGTAGCGACAGCCGATTCATTTCGGGTAATTTTTTAACCTCAGGCCTTTTTTATGTTCAATACTCTTGAAAAAGATGAAAATGCCCGCAAAAGCGGTAAACGTACGGTGTTTATTGTCTCTGACGCCACAGCCATTACCGCCGAAACGCTGGCTCACTCTGTACTGACCCAATTTACTGATCTTCAATACGACCAGGTCCGTATTCCCTTTATCGACACACCTGAGAAAGCTGTGCTTGCAGCTCAGAAGATCAATGATGCCTACATTCAAACGGGAGTGCGCCCTCTTGTTTTCTCAACTTTTGTTGATGTAAACATCCATAAGACTTTCACCGAAAAGTGTCAGGGTTTCCGCATTGAGTTTTTCAGAAGCTTCATTAAGGAAATCGAGCAGGAAACTGGGCTTAAGTCTGCCCACTCTATGGGTCGCAGCCACGTCATTAAAGACGAAGAGCGCTATAACAGGCGTATTGAAGCCATCAACTACAGTCTTGCTCACGATGACGGTCAAATGAATAAGGGGCTCAATGAAGCTGATGTCATTTTGGTGGGTGTGAGTCGCTCAGGCAAAACGCCGACTAGCCTTTTCCTGGCTATGCAATTCGGTGTGAAGGCTGCCAACTATCCTTTGATACCGGAGGATTTTGAGCGCGGAGAACTGCCCGAAGTGCTGCACGACAAACGCGATAAGCTCTTTGGGCTATCGATTTCTCCCGAACGTTTGTCTCAAATTCGCAACGAAAGACGCCCCGGCAGCCGCTATGCATCGTTGGAAAACTGCCGTCAAGAAATCGAAGCAGCCGAAAATATGATGAGACGCGAAGGTATCAAATGGCTCAACTCCACGAGCCGCTCTATTGAAGAAATTTCAGCCACAATTATGGCTGAACTCAATCTTCACAACGCTCATAAGATTGACTAGCCTTACGCACTAATTTAAAAAGCCATTGACCCTCGAAAAAGGATCAATGGCTTTTATTGTTATCGACTCAAATGAAAGTTTTCTTTAAGAATATTAATTAAAAAAAGTTCTTGCCCCAAGTGAAATAAGACACCACAATAAAAAGCACTGAGAGCGGGATTTGGGCCCAGAGCACGGGCTTTAGAGTTTTAAAGAAATCACTCTTGAAGTAATCAACCGTAATAGTAAGGCAGAGGTGCGTAGGCGTAATCATTTGGCCTGCAACACCAAAGACCATAGCCACCCCCACTAGATCCAAGTCTCCCATGGACAGCCCTGCCACAATCGGCATCATGATAGCGACATGCCCCTGAGAGATACCGGTCAACAGACCAATGATAAAACTCAAGACACCAATGATCACAGGCACGGGCAAAGGTGATGCCTCAAAAGCCGCCACCAGTTGAGCCAGCACACCTGTTTTATCCAAAAGTGCAATAAAGAGCAAAATGCAGATGACGTTGGCAAACATTTTGTAATCAAGTGCACCGATAAAAATTTCTTTCACACTTACGTAGCGGTTAAAGGCCATCAGAACCGGAATCATTGCAACCACAACAATGACCATGGAGACAGAAGCCTGAAGACCGAAGGCCACCATCAAAACGACGTTGGCTATCACAGGCGTTAAGGCTAAAACAAAATCAAGATTATGGCGTTTGGCCTCTTCAGCCGAGACAACTTTTTCAGTATTCTCGGTTTGCTTTAACCCTCTAACCATCACGATCCAACCTAAAAGGAAAGCCGCAACGGTAAGCCAACCCAGATGCACAATCAGATCACCGATTTTGACCCCTGCAATACCACAAGCCAAAATCATGCCCGGCACCAAAGGGCTAGAGAATTCAAAAATATGTCTGAACCAAAAATTAATGGCAGCTTTATCTTCAGGCTTGGCTGCAAAACCTTTGGAAGCTTCTTCAACGATGGGAGCCGAAAAACGAGCACCCCCAATTGAAGGCAAAAGTCCTAAAAAAGCCGGCATCACCGCCAAGGTAAACCGGCGGCTTGAGAACATCCTAGAAAGTGCCTCCACCATGCCTGCGAGGCATCCACTTTTACGAAGTTCAATTTCCAAACAGATCACCAGGTAAAGTGCAAAGACCAAATCGTAATTTCTTGGCAGGCTCAGCATTTGCGTAACTGCTCCCGTGAGCTCTGTGACGCTAGGATCAGTGCATAGCCAGATAAAGAGACCACCCGTCAAAATAGCTATGCCGATCGGTTGGCGACGACGCAACAAAAATAACGTGATAAGCATCGCAACCGTAATGATGAGGAAGATCATGGTGCTTCTTTCTTACTTAGTGTGACAAAACTAGCAAATGCTACTCGTTTTGAAAAAACTCTTAAAATTCTTTATTTGTTATTATTGTTTAAATTCATATAGTTAAATAATTATTAAGAAGGTATTTCCAATATATTGAGGTACGAAAGAACACATTGTCTCCTGACATAAGCATTTCTACCTAGATTAATAATCTTTAATTTTTTTAAAGCCCTACAATGAATTAAATACAAATTATTTATTAAGGAATCCGACATGGCTTTCAAACAATCTTTTATTCAATCGGCCGTGTCAATGGCCTTTTGTAGTTTAGCTTTTCCTGCTTTTGCAACAGATATCCATTCACTAGACGAATTCGGTGGTTATTTCTTTAATTCCGCTTGGGGAGTTCCTGTAGTTGAAGTCGATGATAAGTTTCAAAATAATGACTTTAATGTAGAGCTCAACGCAAATGAACCTCTCATCGGGCTTCACCTATATGCCGCTTACAGTAACCAAAAGGGAGTCACTCCCGTAGAAAATAATCGATTAGTTTGGTCAAACGGTCAAATTGGCACGAAAGAACATCCCACAGATGCCTATTTGTACGTTGCTTATGCTGATGAGGCAGACCTCAGAAACAATCATCTAGAAGTCAGAGATGGAGTGTTTTATCAAAGTCCGAAAGACATCCAAGAGATGCAATCCTTCGGAAAACTTGTTGCCGCAGGAGCTACGAACGGTGATATGTATGACAATTCCATCAAAATTACTGGCGGACAGTTTTTCAGCAATTTCGAGGTAACGGCCGCTTATTCCAATCAGCGCAGTACCCGTTTTCAAACAGCAAAAAATAACAGTGTTCTCATTGAAGGAGCAGATGTTCAATTTTTGCCTTATGAAGAATTTACTCAGGAAAATTACAAGGAAGTTGGCGAAGTTGCGGCAGCAGTTTATGGAGCCAATGTGGAATACGGTCAGGCATTTAACAATAGCGTCACAATTAAAAATTTACAGAAAAGCGCTTTTTCACAGCTTGTAGGCGCCTTTTCCGATAGCGGCAACGCCCAAGGCAATAGTGTAACCATTGAAAATAGCAAATATATTGCTGTGCGATCCGTATTAGGTGCGCAGTCGGCAAGCTACGATGATGTTGCAGACGTCTCATCCAATAACGTCACAATTGACAATTCTGAACTTTATTTCGGTTATATTGCCACGGGTGAAAATAATGCCGGTAGCGTTAGAAACGGCCGTATTGTTATTCGCAATTCCCATTTAAAACCCATTCACTTTTTTACCGGTGAAGACGAAATTTTGATCGGGAATGTTTCATACATTTCTGGAGGCATTGCTGAGGGTGAAGCTGGCAACTATGAAGTAGCTGGCAACACAATCGAACTCATTGACTCTGCTCTTGACGTAGAACCTTGGGGACAAGTACAGGTTATCGCTGGCGGCAGTACTTGGACAGGTATTGACGTGCATGACAATACGATAATTTTGAATTCAAGCAGTGATGACTTTAATGACTTAGCTTATAGCAAGGTGGATTTTTACGGAGCACGCACCTTTGCCCGCTCTTACAACAACTCGTTGGTCTTGGATCATTGGTCGGGATCAGTAGGCTCAGTACAAAATTTTGATACGATCGCCTTCAGAGACTTTGAATGGGAAAGCGGGAAAGTGCTTCTGTACGTTAACGGACAAGCAGCCATTTCTTCCGCAAAATTGGATGTAAAACCAGCAACGATTCGTTTTGATGGAAAACTAGAAAATCACTTCGGAGAAAAAGTCGTTTTAATTAAAACCGCTGGCTCAATGGAATTTAACCCTTCCTATGACACAGGCGTCAGTATTGCGATTCCCTCAAGTCTAACTGAAGATTCAAAAGGCGTAATTGTCAATAATCGAGATGACAACAGCGTGGAATTTAAGCTTGAAGGCACAGTCCCCAGCCGTCAGCTTGAGCTTGTTTCCAATAATCGCAACATGGGGCTCTTTTTTGTCAATCACGGCGCTGAGCTCATTTTGGATAATTTGGACGCTACTCAAACTGAATATCAAAGAGGTCTGAGAACATTTGCCTCCGTTGACGGTGTACATAGTAACTACAGCACGCAAGGACACATTGACGTGCACGGATTTACAGCGGCTGCAGGCGTTGCCAACACTATGTTGCTAAACGGCACTCCCCTACTTTTAAATCTTTTTGTTGAAATCGGCGAAGGCGACTACACAGAAAAAATGTCTTACTTGGGACTTCAAAGGCGCTTTAGCGGTGATGTGCGTTATTACGGCGCAGGACTATCGGCTCGTCTGCAAAATGATGAGGGATGGTATGCTGAAGGTTCTTTAAGAGCTGGGAAAATCAAAACACAAGTCAAACGTGGTCTCATTGACGGCGACGGACTTGCGCACGGCTATGACATCAAAAGCGACTACTGGGGAGCGCACATTGGTTTTGGGCACGTCTCAGAATGGGGTGAAGGTAATAAGCTTGACCTGTTTGCGAAGTATTTCTATACCTATCTTCCCAGCGACTCAGCTGACATTGATGCCGATGGCGTAACTAACCGCTTTAACTTTGACAGTGTCTCAAGTTCTCGCGTGCGAGTGGGCGGCAGAGTGTATTTCCCGCTTCAGAAGGGGCTTTGGACCTATACGGGGCTTGCATATCAGTATGACTTCACGCCTGAGGTTTCGATAGACGTTAACGGAGAAAAAATTGCCAATGGAGCTAGCATGCGAGGTTCAATGGGAATCGGCTCATTAGGACTGCGCTACCAGTCTGAGGACTCTCCGTGGATCGCTGACTTAAAAGTGAGAGGTTACGTTGGTCAACGAGAAGGTGTAAGCGGAAAACTTCAAGTTCAATACCGCTTCTAAAATAAAATTTGCGCCCCGATTTTCGGGGCGCATTCTTTGCCAGTTAAACAATGATATTCATGACAGCTAAGGCGGCAAAAGCCAACACAATCGGAATCAACATAATGACGTAGAGCATCTGATCTTTGATGCCGATCACACCTAAACAACGTCCCATATACTGAAGTTGACCGCCCATGATAAATATGGAAGGCAAAATGATCGCAGCATCATGACCGTCCATAATGCCCTGACTCATGAAAGCAAGCAACACACCAATGCCGCCACCGCTAGAAAGCCATGCACTCATCAAAACCATTGCACTTTCACCCGGTAGTCCGAACAAAGACATAATAGGTTCAAAAGCCATTCCGATGTAATTGAGCAGTCCCGTAACATTGAGCACTTTAATCAAAACAAATGCCATTACCAAGTTAGGCAGCATAGATTTCGTTGCCAATTCCCAGCCTTGTCGGGCACCCGTTACAAACACTTCGGTCATCAGAGGTTTTTGTGTGGTGGAAGTTGTCATGATTAATTCCTTTCAATACTGATTGTTACAGGGCTAACTGCGGGAGATGATTCACTTCTTTTTTCCCGAAGAGCCATACGGGCTTGAATAAGACGCATAATGTTGGCGCCGATCACTTTGGCAGTCAAAAGAACTGCAAGACCAGTTCCCATCGAAAGCGGAACAGCACCTGTGCCGTCAGGATTTGTGAAAGCCAACACTGCAGCACTGAATGTGACGAAGTTTGTAATCGGGGCACAAGCAACCATTTGGAAAGCAGAAAAATTATTGATTTCTTTGTAGTTGAGCGCTCCTGAATCTTTTAGCTGGCGCGTTAAAGCTGCTCCACCATCGGTCGATTGCAAACAAGCGATTAGAGCAAGTGTTGCAGTACCCGGGACACCAATCAGAAAACGAAGGACCGGTGACAAAAGCTGTTTTGCAGCACGCAGTGCACCGTAATGTTCAAACACTGAAATCATGCCCATTGCAAGCATCACACCCGGCACAATCATGGAAATCGCCATCATGAAGCCGTCAATGGCACCAGAACCTCCGACACCGCGCATAGTGGTCAATGTCGTTGCAATGCCTTCTTCCGTTTGAGCGACCTTACCGACTACTTTACCTGCACTACCCATTAAGGTCGTGAAATCCAAAAAACTCCAAAAGTAAGCACTACCTGCTGCTACTCCAGAGAAGAAAATAATGGCTAAAAAAAGCGATATGTAACAGCCTATTGTCACTTTTTCATCATGATTTGGGAGATTCTTATTTGACATACCATTTATCCTTTAAAAAATCAAAAAGCGTTCAATCAAAAATATTGCTATCAATAAAACGGTGGGCCGATCTGTCTCTTTTTGAGAATGAGGCAAGCTCTGGAACTGACTATGCAGAAGTGGGCCTTTGTTAGACACAAGGCATCAATGTGGCAACGTGAACTTTTCTTTTCAGCTTTTGTTCGATTTAACGGCTTCATAGCAACTTCCTAATAATTTTGTTTTGAATGAGACCAAATACACTTTGACTGTGATAGATAGATTTTCAGTAAGGGTGTTTAGGCCATTGAGATGGTTTCTTAAAAGAAACCGGTCAATTTTTAGCAATATCGATAGCTAAAAACGACAAACACAGGAAGCGGGAAACGAGAAAATCGTTCCCCGATGCTAAAGCTGAAAAAAATAGCCTTACGAGAAACACTCGAAAGGCTGATGGGCTTAACGGAAGAGATCGCACAAGAAGACTGGCAAGCAGTGCCTGCCAATTCTTCATGAAGTGTATCTAAACGCTTACTGTCGAGCATTTTAGAAGCGATCCCATTTAAAAATTAAGGAGTTGCATTGATTTTCACTCGGAAAAAGGTCTTAAGCAATGAGTAGTTCTGCTTATTTTGAGACTTCTCTACAATAAATATCCTAGAAATTAATCTCTTGCTTGCTCTCTAACAGAACTACTTTTGAGTGACTAAGATCAATAGTGCCAAACTGTACCTATGAGCTAAAAAGTTCGACCGATCGCTTTTGCATACGCTCGGCAGAGAATCAAAGAGACCAATAGAGACAATTAGAGACTAGGAGAAATGCTCCAATCTCCAGTAATTGCAGGGGTTGTATGAGACTTAAAGAGAAAGCCTGAGAATCACTGAGACTCTCAGGCTTTAGCTTTTTGGTGGCCGAGACGGGAATCGAACCCGTACGCCGTTTTAATTGGCGGCGGATTTTAAGTCCGCTACGTCTACCAATTCCGTCACTCGGCCTGCCAAACTGGTGAAAAATAAGCCAACACAAGGTCGGCTTACTTTTGTGAATCTGGAGCGGGAAACGAGTCTCGAACTCGCGACCTCAACCTTGGCAAGGTTGCGCTC
>OHFA01000146.1_pt1 | contig 50517 bp, 54 predicted proteins | sample 1567501 | NCBI WGS metagenome assembly OHFA01 (sample SAMEA3879593, study PRJEB24766) | human gut metagenome | biome: human-associated habitat; feature: feces | place: USA | collected 1985/1987 | reverse complement strand
CTCGTGGACCTGCGGGTGGACGCCTTCATCCCGGAGAAGTATATCGCCGACGGCCCGGGCCGCATCGAGGCCTACAAGCGCATCGCCGCCATCCAGACCCCCGAGGACGCCGCCGACGTGCTGGACGAACTCATCGACCGCTACGGCGACCCGCCGCCCTCCGTCAGCGACCTCGTGAACGTCTCGCTGGTGCGGGTCCAGGCTGCCGCCGTGGGCGTCTACGAAGTCACCCAGAAGAAGGATACCCTGCTGTTACAGGTGGAGACGCTGGACCTGGCCATGATACGCGGCCTGCTCATCGCTTTCAATGGCCGGGTGACAGCAGGAGCCGGCACCAAGCCCTACCTCTCGGTGACTCTCCAACCCGACGAAAAGCCGCTGGAACTGCTGCAAAGCATCCTCAAGGCGATGGCCGACATCCTTGCTGCCCCGCCGGAAGAAAACACCGGCAAAAAATAAATTTCACTAGGAGTACACTTATGAAGAAGAAACTCATCGCGCTCGTCTGCGCCCTCGCTCTGGCCTTCGGCCTCGTGGGCTGCAGCCTCTCCACCCCGGATTCCGTAGGCACCATCGGTAACGTAGACATCTCTTCCGGCCTCTATCTGCTGGCCCAGTTCGATGCCTACCAGACCGCCGCCGACCTCGCTTCCGACGACCAGGACGCCACCAAGGTGTCCAGCTTCCTCAAGGCCACCATCACCGTCGATGACGCCACCGGCGAGACCGCTGTGGTCAGCGACTATGTGGCCCAGAAGACCCTCGAGAACCTCGAGTCCTACGCCGCCATCGAGACCCGTTTCGATGAGCTGGGCGGCGTTCTGACCCTCGACGAGGAGACCCAGGCCGACAGCTACGCCTCCCAGCTGATGGAGCAGAACGGCGACCTCTACAAGGCCAACGGCATCGGCCTCGACACCCTCAAGCGGTTCGAGCGCATCCTCATCAAGAGCAACGACCTGCTCGAGATGTGCTACGGCACCGACGGCGAGACCCCCGTCTCCGACGCAGAGCTGACCAGCCACCTCGAGGACGAGATGGTCTACATCCGCTATGTGGTCGTGCCGCTCTACAACACCAGCACCTTCGCTTTTGCTGATGATGACCAGCGCACCCAGATGCTCGAGCTGGCTCAGACCGCCGCCGAGAGCTGCAACGCTGCCATCCCCGATGGGGCCAGCGCCCAGACCTCCGCTTTCAGCGCCGCCGTCGCCGCTGCCCTGCCCGACATCTACGCGGTGCTGGATGGCGAGCCCTCTTCCGACGCGTCTTCCCTCTCCACTGCCCTGCTGGGTTCTGACAACATCGATTCCACCTTCTCCGAGGAAGGCTCCGCCGACGTCGTCCGCGCCCTCAAGCCCGGCGAGGCCGCCGCCGTGCAGTATTCCAGCTATGCGCTGATGATGCTCGTCCGTCTCGACCCGCTGGACGCTGACACGCTGGACAGCCTCCGCGCACAGGCCCTCTCCGACATGAAGAGCGGCGAGCTGCAGGACAGCCTTCAGTCCTATGGCGCCCAGCTGCCCCACGCTCTGGATTCTGCCGCCATGAAGAAGATGCCGGCTTCCAAAATCAAGAACAAGCAGTAATTTTCCTTAAAAATAATACAAAAGCTCCGGGGATCTGTTGGTTCCCGGAGCTTTTCTGTTCTCATACTGCTTTTCAGATCCCGCTTCCAGCGCCGCGCGGATATGCATCGCGCGGCGTTGCTTTTTGTCGGTTTTTATGGTATCCTCTTAGCAGAAAGGCGCTGTCCAACCAAACGCAGGCGGCTATTGCTCCTCACCGGTCTCGCTGTCTTGCTCTTCGGAGCAAAGCAAGCGCGGGAGGGCAACTTTTTGGAGTTCCGCTCCCGACGCTCACGGCGAAGGGAGGGATGCCTTATGACTACATCGGAGATTCTATTGCTTTTCCAGACGATCATCGCTCTGTTGGCACTTCTCGTAAGTGTTGTACATCTGATGGACGACCGGAAAAAGGATGATTCTTATGGCAGCAAAAGGAAAAAGCACAAAAAGAAATGACCGCCCAACGCTTCCAACCGGTGGCGGTCATTACTTTTGTAATGCTTGACTGGTGAGGAACTAGCCGTTTGCACGGATAGCGCCTTTCCTTAACTTTATTATAGACAGCCGTGCGCGGATTGTCAAGCGCCAGAACTTCCAGAATACAAAAGATAAAAACGGGCCACTCGCTTCGGCCTTCTCAGGCTGTGGCGGGCGGCCCGACATTTTCTAACGCATTCTGATGCAATCCGACGTTTTTATCTATTCTCTCGAAAACAATGCAGATGCATCATTTTTCTTATATTTCGGCGTTATTTTCGCCTTTTAGAGCATCTCAGAATGGGCAGTTTTTGCGTTTTTGATTTCCCATAATTTTCCAGCTCATACATCTTCGACTGGTCTACACCTTGATTATAGATGAATCGCTCTCCAATGTCAATAGCCCAGCGCCTATCAAAAGCCCAAGGGCGAGGTCCCTTGCAGAACCTCGCCCTCAGACTATGTGAGATAAATCACTACATGCGCGAACATATAATGTTTATCATTACAGGCCGTGTGCCTGTAATACCTGTTTTATCGCAATTCAACTTTTTAACGCAACAGCAGCAGCGTTGAATTGCATATCGCAAACATGCTGTTATCCTGAACATTTTCATATACAAGGACTTCGTGGTCTGCCTCGATGGGTTCAGTATAGTGCATTTTTACAGGATTGTCAATATATGGTATTATTTTCGACATTTTAGCCAATCAGGAGCCGTGAAAAACAGCAAAATGCTCTGCCTGCACAGGGACAAATGACCGAGAGCCCGTTCATCCTTTTACTGCCTTTTCAAACTCCGCTTCCAGCGCCTCGTTGACGGCGCGGACGGCGGCGGCATCGGGTTTGATGGCCGTGCGGTCATAGGTGAACAGGCCGTTCACCTCGTCCTCCACGTCGGTCAGCTGGGTGTATACCAGCGCCGACAGGCCCTTTTTCAGCTGCGGGAGAATCGTCTTGCGCTGCAAATCGCAGTAGCGCTCGGTCAGCTCTGCCCGGCTCTTCGCCGTGCCGTAGCCGTAGGTCTTCCGGGGCGGCTCATGGCCGGGCATGGGCCATGCAATGCCGCCGTACTCGCTGAGGGCCACCATGCGCACCTTCGGGCGGATGCGGAGCGGATAGAAGTAGTTGTGGATGGAATGCACATCTCCCCCGCCCCGGTCGAACCAGCCGCTGGTCTCGTCCACCAAACGGGACGGGTCGAGGGCGCGGAGGGTCTCGGTGGCTTTCCGCGCATCGAACTGGCCCCACCCCTCGTTGAACGGCACCCAGCACCCGATGCAGGGGTGCCGACCCAGCGCAGCTACCGTGTCGGCCAACTCCCGGGCGTACTCCTCCCGGCTGTGGGCGCTGCCCCGGCCCAGAAAGCCCCACAGCAGCTTCCCGTCCGGGGCGCGGCGCATCAGGGGCTGTAAGGCGTTGGTCAGGTAGGTGACGTACCACATCGGGTAGGCCCCGCCGCCGTTGACCATATCCTGCCAGACGATGATGCCCAGCTTATCGCAGTGGTAGTACCAGCGCTCCGGCTCGATTTTGGCGTGCTTGCGCAACAGGTTGAAGCCCAGCTCCCGCACGGTGTGCAGCTCGTGCTCCACGGCGTCGTCGGAGGGCGGGGTGTAGAGGCCGTCGGGCCAATAGCCCTGGTCCAGCAGGCCGTTGAGCAGGATGGGCCTGCCGTTCAGGAAAAACCGCCGGATGCCCTTTGCATCCTCTTTGCACTCCCACTTGCGGAGGGCGAAATAGCTGTGGACGGTGTCGAAGCCCTCTTCTTCGCCCTGGGTCGTGCCGACGGTCAAATCGTAGAGGAAGGGGCTGTCGGGGCTCCACGGGAAGAAATGCTCTTCGGCGATGTTCAGGGTCACTTCGCCGTCCCGGTCGGCCTCGTCGCTGCCCCAGTCCTCGGCGATGGTCACACCGCCGGCCCGCACCACGGCCCAGAGGTTCACCGCGCCGCCGGGCTTTGCAGTGTGGACTTTCACCGTCACGGTCCGGGCGTCGTAGTCCGGGGTGACAGTCAGCGTATCAATGTAATTTTCCGGCACCCGCTCCAGCCAGACCGTCTGCCAGATGCCGCTCTGGGCCGGGTAGAACATCCCGCCGGGCTTGAGAGTCTGCTTTCCCCTCGCCTGCGTTCCGGTGCCGGTGGGGTCCTGCACGGCCGCCCAGAGGGTGTTGCGGCCCTGCAGGCGGAGCAGGTCGGTGATGTCCAGCGTGAAGGGCCAGTAGCCGCCCCGGTGTCCCCCGGCCAGACGGCCATTGACCTCCACCGCGCAGGCGTAGTCCACAGCCCCGAAGTGGAGCAGGACGCGCCCTCCCTCGCCCGCCGGGGGCGTGAAGGTGCGGTGGTAGTGGAGCCACTGGCCGGGCTGCAGCGTCCGGCCCACGCCGGAGGCTTTCGCCTCGGGCGAATAGGGTACGAGGATAGCGCCGTCCCACTTTGCCGGGAACTCCGAGCTCTGGGTGATGGCGTAGTCCCACGGGCCGTTCAGGTTGACGTAGCTGTCCCGGCGCATACTCGGGCGGGGATATTCGGGGAGCGGATGCATTTTAGTACCTCTTTTTCATAAGCTAGTCCGATTCGGCTCTCCTTTTGGGAGAGCCGGCGAGCGTCAGCGGGACTGAGAGATTTTATAGGCTGCGGCCAGCTTTTCCAGTGCGGGCAGGCTGCGCTTCACCTTCTCGGTATCGATGCAGTAGGCAAAGCGGACATAGCCCTTGACGCCGAAGGTGTCGCTGGGGACCAGCAGCAGATCGAACTCCCGGGCCTTGCGGCAGAAGGCGTTGGCGTCCTCTTCCAGCGCCTTCGGGAAGATATAAAATGTGCCGCCGGGGCGCTCCACCTCAAAGCCCAGCTCGGTGAGCTTATCGTACAGCAGGTTCATGTTCGTCTCGTAGACGGACAGATCGCTGGTGACGTCGAGGCACTCTGCAGTGGCTTTCTGGATGATGCTGGGCGGGCAGTTGTGGCCGGTGAAGCGGGAGATCTGGGCCATCATGTCCACCAGCACGTCTTCGCCCTCGCAGCCGGGCCGGACGGCCACATAGCCCAGACGTTCGCCGGGCAGGCTCAGGCTCTTGGAGAAGGAGAAGCAGGTCAGGGTGTGGGGGTAGAACGCTGCCGGGTAAGGCACCTTTTTGCCGTCGAAGGCGATGTCGCGGTAGGGCTCGTCGCTGACGAGGAAGATGTTGTGGCCGAAAGCCTTGCTCTTTTCGGTCAGGATGCCGGCCAGACGGCTCAGGGTCTCGGCGGAGTAGACGACGCCGGTGGGGTTGTTCGGGGTGTTGATGAGGACGCAGGTGACGTTCTCGGTCAGCATCTCTTCAAAGGCGTCGAGATTCGGCTGGAACGCCGGTGCCTGGGGCGGCACGACCTTGAGCACAGCACCGGTCCCCTCCACATAGGGGCCGTACTCGGGGAAGTAGGGGGCGAAGGTCAGCACCTCGTCGCCGGGCTTGGTCACAGCGCGGACGACGTGGGCGATAGCGCCCGCCGCACCGGTGGTGGGGAAAATATCCTTCTGCTCATAGGGCAGGCCGAAGGTCCTTGCCAGATGGGCCGCAACGGCGGTGCGGAAGCCCGGGTCGCCCTGACTGGGGCAGTAGCCGTGGAGGGCGACAGGCTCTTCCTCGGCCAGCAGGGTCTGCATGGCTTTGGTGAACTTGTCCGGGCAGGGGACGCTGGGATTGCCCAGCGAGTAGTCGAACACGTTCTCATAGCCTATCTCGGCGGCGCGCCGTTTGCCGTACATGAAAGTCTCGCGGATGACGCTCTTGTGGCCCAGCATGGCGCGGTAAGTCTCGTTCAGCATAATACGTTCCCTCTTTTTCTTATTGATCCTCTTCCGGCAGAGCGGAGGCATAGCTCTGCTCCACCTTCACCATACAGCAGTATCCCGGGTCCTGCTCCTTGACGAAATTGCACATCTCGGCCAGCCGCGCGTCCTTGTCGCCGGTGTAGCCCGCCGGGAACACGAGGTCGAACAGCACGTTGGTGTGGCTGTCCCCCGGCACGATGCGCAGGTCATGGATGGACAGACGAGGGTCCATCTGGCGGGCTTTTTCCATCAAGCGGCTCCGCAGGATGCCTACGGCGGCGTCCGACGTCACGATGGGGTCGTAGTGGATGGTGACCTGTAGGTGGTCTTTTTTCAGAAAATCCCGCTCGATGTTGTCGATGATGTCGTGGGCTTCCAGCGGGTCGGCCTCGGCGGGGAACTCGATGTGGAGCGAGGCGAACTGATGCCCCGGGCCGTAGTCGTGGACCATCAGATCGTGGACGCCCAGCACCCCCGGGTAGCTCATGACGGTGTGCTCGATGTGCTCCACCAGCTCCGGCGAGGGGCTCTCGCCCAGCAGGGGGCTGAGGGTGTCCATCATAAGCCCCCAGCCCGACCAGAGGATGAACGCCGCCACGGCCACGCCCATGAGGCCGTCCAGCACGTCCCAGCCCGTCAGGTGGGAGAGGACGGTGGACAGGAGCACGGCGCTGGTGGTCAGCACATCGTTCCGGCTGTCGGCGGCGGTGGCCATCAGAGTCTCGGAGTTGATGCGCTGGCCGATGGTCTTGTTGAAGCGGCTCATCCAGAGCTTGACGCCGATGGACGCCGCCAGCACCCCCACACTGAGCCAGCTGAACACCACTGCCGTCGGATGCAGCACTTTGAGCGCAGATTCTTTCAGCAGGGACAGGCCGATGGCGAGGATGGTGACGCAGACCACGAGGCCCGCCAGATACTCATACCGGGCGTGGCCGTAGGGGTGCTTTTCGTCCGGGCCCTTGGCCGCCAGACGGAAGCCCACAAGGCTCACCACGTTGGACGAGGCGTCCGAGAGGTTGTTCAGGGCATCGGCCATGATGGCGATGGAGCCGAACAGCGTCCCCGCCGCCAGCTTGCCCAGACAGAGCAGGAGATTGCAGGCCATGCCCACGAGGCTGGCCAGATTGCCGTAGGCCGTGCGGACGGCGGCGTTCTTGGTATCGTCCGGGTGCCGGACGAACAGGCGGATGAGCAGTTGTGTCATAAAATTCCCTCTCAGCAGGTATTTCGATGCTACCAGTATAGCACTGCACTTTATGGTTTTGAAGTATTTCGGTAAAATTTTTTCGGGTATGCAAAGCCCCCGGCGGGGAAGTTCCCTGCCGGGGGCGGCGTTTTTGGGGGCCAAGCGCTCCTTACTTATCGGAAGGCTTGCTCAAATCGATGCTGCGGATGATCTTGCGCACGGGCAGCACGCTCTTGGCGTTCATGGACAGCTCGTCCACGCCCATCCGCAGGAAGGTCTCGGTGAGGGCGGTGTCCGCGCCCAGCTCGCCGCAGATGCCCACCCAGATGCCGTGGCGGTGGCCCGCGTCGATGGTCATCTTGATGGCCCGGAGCACAGCGGGGTGGTGCGGGTTGAAGAAGGGCTCCAGCTTTGCGTTCTGGCGGTCCAGAGCGCAGGTGTACTGGGTCAGATCGTTGGTGCCGATGGAGAAGAAGTCGCACTCCTCGGCCAGCTCGTCGGCGATGAGGACAGCGGCGGGCGTCTCGATCATGGTGCCGACCTCCAGCTTCTCGTCGAACTTCTTGCCCTCAGCCCGCAGTTCCGCGCGGCACTCATCCAGCACGGCCTTGGCATCCTGCAGCTCCCGCAGGCTGGTGATCATGGGGAACATGACGCTCATGTTGCCGTAAGCGGAAGCGCGGAGCAGGGCGCGCAGCTGGGTCTTGAAAAAGTCCTTCCGGGTCAGGCAGATGCGGATGGCGCGGTAGCCCAGCGCGGGGTTTTCCTCGTGGTCGAGCTTCATGTAGTCCACAGTCTTGTCTGCGCCGATGTCGCAGGTGCGGACGACCACCTTGCGGGGTGCAAGGCTCTCGAGCACCTGCTTGTATGCCTCAAACTGGTAGTCCTCCGTCGGGAAGTCCTTGCAGTTGAGGTAGACGAACTCGGTGCGGAAGAGGCCGACGCCGTCGGCGTCGTTCTGCTGCACAGCGCCCACGTCGCTCATGCCGCCGATGTTGGCAAAGACGTTGATGGTCTTGCCGTCGAGGGTGGTGTTGGACTTTCCCTTCAGCTCCTGCAGCAGGGCCTGCTTTTTCTGGTCTTCCTGCTGGCGCTTTTTCAGGCTCTTGAGCAGGTCGGGGGTGGGGTCAACGTAGACACAGGCGTTGTAGCCGTCCACGACCGCCATCTTGCCGTCCCAGTCGTCCTGGATGACCTTGCACTGGATAAGGGCGGGGATGTTCATGCTGCGGGCGAGGATGGCGGTGTGGCTGTTGGAGCTGCCCTCCCGGGTGATGAAGCCCAGCAGGAGGCTCTTGTCCATGCGGACCGTCTCGGACGGGGCCAGGTCCTCGGCCACGAGGATGCTGGGCTCCGTCCCCTGCAAAGTAGCGTTGTCCACGCCCTGCAGGATGTCGAGGATGGCCTGTGCAATGTCGATGACGTCGGCGCTGCGGGCCTGCAAATAGGGGTCATCCATGGCGGCGAAGACGGCGGCCTGATTGTCGCCGGCGGTCTTGACGGCGTACTCAGCGCACTTGTGCTGGCCGTTGATGATCTCCTTGATGGCGTCCACGAAGTCGTCGTCATCCAGCATCATGGCGTGGATGTTGAACACCTCGGCGATGTCCTCGCCGGCCTCGGCCAGAGCCTTCTCGTACAGAGCGGTCTGCTGGTCGATGGCCTTGGCGCGGGCGTCCTCAAAACGGGCCACTTCAGCGGCGGTGTCGGCCACTTCGGCGGCAGAGATGACGGTATCTTTTTTCTTATAGATCTTCAGCTTTCCGATGGCAATGCCATTCAGGATGCTTCTACCGGTACCTACCTGCATCGCAATTTCTCCTTATTCTTGCTGTTTTGTGTTCCGTAACAAAAAGCCCCCGCAGGACATTCCCCGCAAGGGCTTCTCATCACGCTGGGCGATCAGACGTTCTCGCTCAGGAAGTTCTGGATAGCTTCGGCACAGGCGGCTTCGTCATCGCCCTCCACCTTGATGGTGACGGTGTCGCCCTGCTTGACGCCCATGCCCATCAGGGCCATCAGCTTGCGCAGATCGCAGGTCTTGCCGCCCTTTTCGAGGGTGGCGGTGCTGGCAAAGCCCTTGGCCAGCTTGACGAGCAGACCGGCGGGACGGGCGTGGATGCCGCAGGCATCCTTAACGGTATACTGGAATTCCTTCATGATCATTTTCTCCTTACTTCATCCGGTCCTCCTGGGCAGCTCACCCTGCCCCTCGGGACGCAGCACTCGAACCTTCCGGCTGCCGGATGTCTACCTTTATTATAAACCTTAGTCGTTCTTTTTTCACCCTTTCATATTGCCGATTTTTTATCAAAAATTTTAGTAACATTGAACAGAATCTTTCTGCAAAAATACCACTACTGCACAATTTTTCTGTTTCATCGCACTTTTTTGTACAGAATGACGGTTATTCGACGGGGTATCCCTCGGCGTCCAGCGGCAGGTCGGTGTACTGCACGGGCTGCTCCTGTGCAGCGTCCGGCTCGCCGGAAGTCTGCTGGGCCTGACCCTCTGCATCCAGCTCGCCGTCGTGGCGCTCTCCCCAGTCGCCGCTGAAGTCCTCGCCGGACACCTGTTCGGCCTCCTGCAGGGCCATCGCGGTCTGGGCGTCTTTCAGCCCGGTGACGGTGCCGGAGGGCTTTTCCAACAGATACGCACCCACGGCCTTTTTCTTGTAGACCAGCAGCACGCCGTAGCTGCTCACATCGCCCCGGCTGGCCGCCGGGATGAGCGCCGTCCACTTCTCCACCGTCTTGCCCTTGTAGCGGGCCAGATCCATGCCGCTCTGCTGCACCACCCCGTTAAAAGCCGAAAAGCTGTCGTCCCACTTGCGGGGGATCTTGACCTTATCGGCGGTGATGGACGCGCCGTCCACGTCCAGCCCGTAGCCCGTGAACCAGGTCTGGATGTCCTGCGCACTCTCGATTTTATTGCTTGCCGCCGCGACAGCCACCGAGCGGGTGCTGATGTACCGCCCCAGCATGGCGCTGAACACCACCAGCGCACAGCACATCGCCCCCACGCCCAGCTTCTTGACGCTTGCCTTACTCAGTGTGACCACAAACATACCCTTGCCTCCCACCCATTCAGATTTGTCCGTACAGCATATGCGGGAGGCGGCGGTATCATGCAAAAACGGGACTGCCTTCCAGCAGTCCCGTCTCGTTTTTCTGGTTCACTTTCCAGTGGCAGGCGTCTGGCGATAGATGCCCAGGCTGTTGTCCGGCATTGGCATCTCCACCCGGGAGGCGCGGTCGTTCACGGCCGCCATCATCGCGGCCATTGCGGCCAGCACCACGGCAATGATGAGCCACTTTACAAAATTCGGCAGTTTTTTCATTTGTTACATCCTCAGTTGGTTTTCGGTCGGCAGAGGGTGCGGGCGCGGGCCAGCAGTTCCGCCGCCTCCGGCCCGGAAAGCTGTTTCACCCACGCCGGGCGCTCTGCCGCGCCCGGGCCGGTGCTGCCAGCTTCCGCAAAGCTGGCAAGGCCGGTATCGGTGCGGTCATTCCATGCGATAAAACCTTCCGGCGCGATGTGGGCGCCGAGACGGCAGCCCAGCACCGCCGTCTTGCCCTCGGGACGCCACGGACGGCCCAGATAGACACTGCCCGGCGGGCAGTCGGAGACGAAATCGCAGCTCCAGAACACAAAGCCCAGTCCATCGGCTTTGCCCGAAGGAGCTGTGACATAGCTGTGGGGGATGTGGTTGTCCACCGTGCGGATGACGCAGTTTTCGAAGAGGGCGTCGCCGCCGCCGAAGATGAAATCAATGTCGCCCGCGATCTCACAGTCGGTGTAGTACTGGGCGGTCGGTTTGCGGGGCGCAAGACCGCGCGGGCCGAGAAAGCCGTCCTTCTCCCGCTCCTTTTCGGGCAGCGGGGCGCAGAAGAGCGTGTCCTGACTGCCCAGCAGCTTGACCCGGCGGAACACCGCCCGGGTGCTGTCCACATAGGCCGCGACGGCCTGCCCGGCTTTCGCGCCCGGGCCGGCGTCGTTTTCGATCGTCATCTCCTCCACGCAGAGCGTTTCGCCGCTGAAAAAGGCGGTGTAGCTGCGGAAGGTATGGGTGGGCCGCCCGTCCTTGTGGGGCAGCTTTCCGCCGTCGCCCCACACGAGTTTCGTCTTATCTGCACCCGCCCCCCGCAGGGTGATGCAGCGCTTTTCGCAGACCAGCTTTTCCCGGTAAATGCCGGGGCCGACCTGCACCAGTGCTTCCTCCTCATAGGGTACGGCCAGCACCGCCTCCGCGATGGACACGAAGTCGCCGCTGCCGTCCTGTGCAACTGTAACTGTCAGCATATATATTTCTCCTATGATCGTTCCAGATACTGACAAGTATACCCTCTCGCCGCCCAAAAAGCAACTCAGCTGTTTTCGAGCCGGAGAACAGCGGCGGTAATGTCATCGGGACGGCCCCGCTGGACGGCTCGGGCGCGGGCGGCTTCCACCAGCTTTTTCGCCAGAACGTCGGGCTGTTCTGCCTTGGCAGCGGAGAGTTCCAGCTGCTGCATCACCCAGCCGGGGCCGTCCACTAAGAGGCCGTCCGACACCAGCACCACATAGTCCCCCGCCGCCAGATGCACCACCCGGCTCTGTCCGCTGACGCCGCCGAGGATGCCCATCGGCAGGCTGGCTTCGCCCACAGCCCGGGCCTTGCCCCCATGCACGAGGAAGCCCGGGGCCGCACCGGCCTTGAAGAGCCGGGCTGTGCCGGTATAGAGGTCTACGCTCACGAGGTCGAGGGTCGCGCCGCTCTCCTCGTCGCTCTTGAGGGCCAGCGCCACGTTCACGAGCCGGGCCGCAAGCTCTGCGGTAAAGCCCGCTTTGAGCAGGCGTGCCGTCAGCTCTGCGGCGAGATTGCCGTCTACTGCCGCCGGGCGTCCGGTCCCCATGCCGTCGCAGAGGATCATCTGGGCCGCTGCCGCACTGCAGAACTGCTGGACCGCGTCGCCGGAGATCTCGCCCCGCGCCGCCGCGCCCGCCGTCCCGAATACGGCCCGGAGCAGGGGCTTTTCGGCAAAGAGCAGGGTGGTCATCCCCTTGCAGGAGAGCACCTGCGGCGGCTCGAGGCTGCGGCGGCAGATGCGCCCCACCTCCCCGGCCAGAGCGGCCAGCTCTTTTTCATTGAAGCGGGTGCGGGGCAGCGTCACCGCCGCCCGGGTGCGGCCCAGATCGTCCAGCGTCACAGCACATTCCAGCGGCGGCGTCCCCAGCTGAGCGAACAGCGCCGACACCCGGCCAGACTTGTAGGGCTCCGGGCTTCCGGGACGCCCCAGCTGTTCGCTGAGGACGCCCAGTGCATCGGCCACGGCGCTGTACTGCTCAGTGAGGGCCGTCCGCATGGCCTCGGAGTGGACGCGGGCCTCCCGGCGGCTGCGGTAGAGTGCAAACGCCTTGTCCCCCGCCGCGCAGAGCGCCGCTGGGTGGATGCACCGCGCCAGCTGACCGGGCAGAAGCGCCGCTTCCAGATGGCCTTTTTCTTCCAGAATGGGGCGCAGGGCCTCCATTCCTTCCAGGGTGGAGGCGTGCTCCTGCTTCCAGCAGACTTCCCGCCGCCCGCAGTTGGCACAAAGGCCGTCGTGGATGTTGTCGATGACCCAGCGGAACCCCTCGCACCGGCGTGGAAAAGCGTCGTACACCTCGTTCACCGTCTCCGCCAGCGAGGAGAGGCTTTCGGCCACCGCTTCCAGCCGGGTCGCGGCGGCAGAGAGGCGCGGCCGCTCGTCGCCGGGCGGGTCGTCCTCTTTGAGGGCAGGCATCAGCCAGCCCGCAGGCAGCAGGGCGCAGAGCCCCGCACCCGCCCCGGCGCTGAGCAGAAAGCTGAACGCCCCCGCCAGCGGCTGGACGCAGAGCACCCCCGCCACGCAGCCGCCCGCATAGGCCGCAAGCCCCTCCACCCGTCGCGCCGGGGCAAGCACCGCCGCAGCGGCACACCCACAGGCAAGCCCGGCGGCGGCAGGCGCAAGGGCAGGGTCTGACGCGGCCAGAGCCGCACCCGTCACCCCGCTGAAAGCCAATGCCTCCAGCGGCAGGCCCTTGCAGCAGAGGGCCAGCTCTGCCGCCGCACAGGCCATCACCCCGGGCAGGAAGAAGCCAAAGCTCATCCCGCCCAGTGCGGCGGCCGCAGCGGCAGACAAGATCAGGCTGCCCATGCCCGGCTTTTCGGGCGGGAAGCGCCGCAGGCCGTACCCCGCCGCCGCTGCCAGCAGGGCGTCGCCGCCGCAGAACAGGATGGTCTGAACGCCGTTTTCCTCCCCCGCCGCGAAGCAGACTGCGCTTCCCACCAGTGTGCCGCAGCCAGCCGCCACCGCCGGGACGAATCGGCCGGGCCAGAGCCACCGTGCCGCTACCGCCGCGCCCAGTGCGCAGAGCAGGCAGACGCTCTCCACGGTCAGCGTGCCGAAGCTCCGGGCCAGCATCCCCAGTGCGGCCCCGGCAGCCCCCACGGCGAAGCAGTCCTCCGCAAAGCCCAGCGTCAGCCCCAGCCCGAAAGGCATCAGCGCACCGTACAGCACGGCCCAGCCTCCGGCCAGCCCCAGCAGGAACGCGCTCCCCTGCCGCAGGGCGGGCCGCACTGCCGCCCGCGCCCGGAGTGCACCGTTCACCCGCTTTTTCCTGTCTGTGAGCTGTATCGTCCGAAAAGATACCTGCATGAAAAAATCCCCGCTTTCCGGCGGGGATCTTTTGCAATATCACGCTGTGCTGTTCTGTTTCCCGCGCCTTCTGCGTATACTGTAGCGCAGGGCGCGCGCAGTTTTTGGCGGGGTGATGGAATGGGATAAAATCTCAGCAGAAGTAGTGCGCTTCGCCAAAAAAGCTCGTCCATTTTGCGACCACCTCGGCACTTCGCGCCTCAATGACGGCCATGATGTTCCGCAGGACGCGGGGCGGTATCTGGGAATTGTTGTTACTCAGATAGCACTTTCCGGCTCGTGTTATCCATATCTTGGTGGCGTTTGCGCTGGGTGCGCCCTGTGCCACATGAACATGGACCGGTTCCAGCGGCTCGTTCTCGTTGGCCCAGAAATAGACCCAGTAAGAGCCTATCTTAAAAACCTGCGGCATTTTCGACCCCTCCCTCTTTGGAGAACTGCAGGATCAGATGAGCCGTAGATTCCACAAGCTCCTGATACCGGGCAATTTCCTCCGGGGTAAAGCCGTTGATGTCTTCCCATTTGTAGTCCGGAAGATAGCAGACAGCAGAATGGAAGCAGTCCTCTGCATCCGGCTTTTCAAAATAGACCTTCACGCGGCCATCCGGGAGCATCTCCGAATGGACGACCTCGGTGTTATCGTCCAACGTCATAAACGGATACATCATACAGACTGCCTCCTCACTTTTTATTATAAGGTATTTCAGCCATTCAGCTTCTCGATGGCGGCCTTCACCCGCTCGAGGGTCGTTTCGCGGCCCATCATGCAGGCGAGGTCGGTGCCGCCGCCGGGGGTGCGCTGCTTGCCGGAGAGGGCGATGCCCAGCGGGTAGAGCAGCCAGCCATTCTTCTTGCCCAGCTCCTCGGCCTTGGCCTTGCAGGCGTCAAAGACGGTGTCGCGGTCATTGAAGTCCAGTGCCTCGTCGCTCAGCACGGGCAGCAGGGCTTCCAGTGCCTCCTTTGCGGACTCAGGGGTGGTCTTCTGCTTCTTGTTGGCGTAGAGGCTCACGTCATACGCGGGCATGGCGTCGAAGAAGTCCAGCTGCTCGGGGATCTCGCCCAGGACCTCGCAGCGGGGCTGCAGGTTTGCACAGAGCAGCTTCTTGTTGATGGGGGTATGGACGGCGCTGTCGATCCAGGGCTCGGCCTTGGCGAGGAACTCCTCGGGGGACAGGCGGCGGATATACTCGGCGTTGATGGCCCGCAGCTTGAGAGGGTCGAAGATGGCGGGAGATTTGGAGATGCCGTCCGGCGTCCAGATCCTGACCAGATCAGCCAGAGAGAAGATCTCCTGCTCGGCGTACTCGCCCTTGGGGCTCCAGCCCAGCAGGCAGATGTAGTTCAGGATAGCCTCGGTCAGGTAGCCCTTTGCAACGAGATCCTGATAGCTGGCGTCGCCGTTGCGCTTGGACAGCTTGTTCTGAGCGTCCTTCATGACCGGCGGGCAGTGGATGTAGTGGGGGATGTTCCAGCCGAAAGCCTGGTACAGCAGGTTATACTTCGGGGTGGAGGACAGATACTCGCTGCCGCGGATGACGTGGGTGATGCCCATGAGGTGGTCGTCCACGACATTTGCGAAGTTGTAGGTGGGCATACCGTCGGTCTTGATGAGGATCTGGTCGTCCATCTCGTTGTTGTTGACCTCGATGTGGCCGTAGACCATATCGTCGAAGCCGGTCACGCCCTCGCGGGGGATCTTCTGGCGGATGACGTAAGGCTCACCGGCGGCGAGGCGCTTTTCCACCTCTTCCCTGGGCAGGTCGCGGCAGCAGCCATCGTAGTGGGTCATCTCACCGTGGGCGCGCTGCTCGGCGTGGAGGGCTTCCAGACGCTCCTCGGTGCAGAAGCAGTAATAGGCCTTGCCCTCAGCCACCAGCTGCTCGGCATACTGCTTGAACATCCCCATGCGCTCGCTCTGGACGTAGGGGCCGACGGGGCCGCCGATGTCCGGGCCTTCGTCCCACAGCAGGCCGGTCTCCCGCAGGGTGTTGTAGATGACATCCACAGCGCCCTCCACGTAGCGGCCCTGGTCGGTGTCCTCGATGCGGAGGATGAAGGTGCCGTCATCGTGCTTGGCCATCAGGTAGGTGTACAGGGCCGTGCGCAGGTTGCCAACGTGCATATAACCCGTGGGCGAGGGAGCAAAACGGGTGCGGATATGATTGTTCGGCATAATGATTTCTCCTTTTATCGCAATCTTCAAAAATAGTGCCTATCAAAATAGCATATTTGCGATATGCAGTTTGCGGATGCTGCTTGTGCATGAAAAACGCAAACTGCTATAATCTATCATAGGCAAATGAATTGCAAATATCTCTGCCTAAGTTTACCCTCTCCGGCCCTGTTTGTCAACGGAGACAGCAAAGAGAAGCAGTCTTGGCCGCCCCTCTTTGCTTTTTTGAGAAGTTTTTGTCGAATCTGCCCGTTTAGATTGACGAATGACTCAACTTTTTGTATACTGAACAGGAACAAGTTGACAGAATTTTCCTGTTTTTCCTGCACAGGAACATTTTTTGCGTTGTGTCGGCGTAAAAGACGCTCATTCTGCCATCTTTCCGGACACACTGAAAAGGAGAAATAAATATGAAAACAACTGGCATCGTTCGGGGCATCGATTCTCTGGGCCGCATCGTCCTCCCCAAGGAGCTGCGCACCAATATGCACATCGACAAGGACTCGAAGCTCGAGATCTTCGTGGAGGGCGATCAGATCATCCTCAAAAAGCACCGTCCCGCCGGCAGCTGCGATTTCTGCGGCGAGCTGGCGGCCGACATGGCCCAGTATGAGGGTTACTGCATCTGCCCCGCCTGCCGGGCCAAGATCGCTGCGCTGTAAACGGAAAAGGAGAATCACATGAGTCAGATGATCGACTTCACCCTGCCCTCCTGCGTACCGGGCCGGACGCTCCATGCATTCCGCTGTGTGCCGGAGGGCGAGGTGCGGGCCATCCTGCAGCTCTCCCACGGCATGGTGGAGTTCATCGACCGGTACAAGCCTCTGGCCGGGTATCTGGCCGCCCGGGGCATCCTCGTCACCGGCCACGACCATCTGGGCCACGGCGGCTCCATCCGCACCAGGGCGGATTACGGCTATTTCGCCCAGCCCGACGGCAACCGCGCCGTCCTCGACGACCTCCACGCTGTCACTGCGCTGACGAAGCAGCTCTATCCCGGCGTCCCCTATTTTCTGCTGGGCCACAGCATGGGCTCGTTCTACGCCCGGCAGTACCTTTGCGAGTGGGGCGGTGAGCTTGACGGAGCCATCATCATGGGTACCGGCTTCCAGCCCAAAGCGCTGGTCGCCACGGCCCGGGCGCTCTGCCGGGTGCTGGCCGTCTTTTTCGGCTGGGAGCACCGCAGCAAGCTGGTGGCACGCCTCTCCTTCCTCGGCTACAACAGGGGTCTCGAGGGCCGCACACCTCAGGACTGGCTCAACCGTGACCAGGCCGAAGTGGACAAGTACCGCGCCGACGAGCGCTGCATGTTCACCTTCACCCTGAACGCCTACTACAGCATGTTCACAGGCATCCTGCGGCTGTACGACCCCGCCGTTCTGGCCGGGGTGCCGAAGGACCTGCCCCTTCTCTTCCTCGCCGGTGACGCCGACCCTGTGGGCGAGCGCACCGCCGGAGTCCGGCGGGCTATCCAGAGCCTCCGGGACGCCGGCGTCGGGAACATCGAGTCGAAATTCTACCCCGGCGCCCGCCACGAGCTGCTGGTGGAGACGAACAAAGCCGAGGTGTTTGCGGACATCGCCGACTGGCTGAACAAACAGATCTGATAAACATAACGGGGCTGTTGTGCAACAGCCCCGTTATGTTTGTTTTTCTTCTTTACTTTTTGGCTGCCCAGCCGTCCACGACAGCCACAAGGGCCTTGCCCCGGCGGCCCAGAATTTTAGGCAGCAGGATGCGGGCCATGGCCCAGACACCGGAGAAGTTGTACAGGATGATGAGGGCGGTGATGATGCCCGTCCAGAGGCCGTACAGCGGCGTATCGGCCAGCAGCACGAAAGCCTCGAACACCAGCGCAGCGGCGTTGACGAGGACACGGCCCGGGTGGACGCGCATCCCGATCATGCCGTGGGCATCCATGGCGCGGAGAGTGAACACCAGCCCGAGGCCGAGGAAGGACGCATAGGTCGCACCCACAGGACCCCACCACTTGATGAAGAAGTAGTTCATGAGGCAGTTGCTGACGGCACCGGCCATCATGGTGACCATGCTGCGCTGGGACTTCTTATTCACGACATAGACGCTGTTCATGAACTGGTTGAAGCAGCTGCAGGTAGACGCCAGCACGAGGAACGGCACGAAGTGCCATGCGTAATAGTAGTTGGACTTCATGATGTGCATGACCGGGCGGCAGAGCCAGATGATGCCCGCTGCACAGCAGAACAGCACGCTGGAATAGGTGCGGAAGATCTGGGTAAAGAACCTGGCTCTCCCCTCTTCCTCGGTGACAGCCGACAGCTGCCATGCGTCGTAGAAGATAAGGCCCAGCGTCGTGAGGATGGTGGGCAGGAAGTAGCCGGTGGAGAGCAGGCCGCTCCATGCGTCGCCGCTGTGGCCGTCGAGGCCGTCGCACATCTCACGCACAAAGAACAAATCGGAGGCGTTGATGATCCAGAAGCTTATCTGGGCCGGTATCATGGGCAGCGAGAAGTGGAGCATCTGCTTCCAGAGGGTCTTGTTGATGCCCTTCAGCTCGATGAAATCCCAGAGCTTGCCGGTGAACATCAGGAAGAGCACGCTCACGAGGTCGCCGCTGATGATGGCCAGCAGATAGCCGTTGGCACCCCACTTGAAGCCCACCAGATAGAGCACATAAAACGCCATGGTCGCCACGGTGCAGAGCACGCCGTCCACGGCCACCAGCTTGTTCCACTGGCGGCTGCGCACGAACTGGGTGCAGAGGGTGCGCAGGCAGCTCATCAGGACGTAAATATAAATGAGCAGGCCGTACTGGGCCATATCGGGCAAAAACTGCGCCACCGGCCAGCAGAGCACGAGGATGCCGAAGCCGCCGAGGATGGTGAGCAGGCCGTTGGTGAACACCTGCTTTTCGCTGTTGCCCTTGTCGAGGCCGAAGCGGATGATGGCGTTGGACATGCCCATCGACACAAAGGGGATGAGCAGGTTGGCGTACTGGCTCAGGATCTTCGACAGGCCGAGGTCGGAGATCTCGGCCATCGCGTAGGTCAGGAACGGCTGGACGATGAGCGTCAGCAGCTTGGACGAAAAGCTGCTGATGGCAAAGATGATGGTATTGCCGGCGAGCTTTGAATATTTATCGCCGCCGGAGGTCTTTTCGCTTTCCAAAAGATTTTCTCCTCTATTTTTTACTGGCTTGCCCTCTCAGTCAGACTCTTTCGGGTCTGCCAGCTCCCCCAAAGGGGGAGCCTTTTTGCCTCTCCCTTTGGGAGAGGTGTCACCGAAGGTGACGGAGAGGGCAAGGCCGTTATCCTTTTAATAAGTCTCTTCGGGCTTTCCAGTCCGGCATCAGCTTCGCCACTTCGGCCCAGAAAGCCGGGCTGTGGTTGGGCTGCAAAAAGTGGCAGTACTCATGCACTACCACATAGATCTGTGCCGCCTCGGGCATATTGTAGAGCTGGAGCGCGAAGGTGATCTGGCGCTTCGCCATATGGCAGACGCCCCAGCGGCTGGTCATGCTGCGCACTTTGATGGTGGGCTTCTGCCCGCCCAGCACCCCGGCAAAGGCCGGGTAGACCTTGTCGCTCATGGCCGTGAAGTGGGCCAGGGCGGCCGCCTTGTCGGGCAGCTCCTCCTGCCGCTTTTCGCGGGCAGCCTGCCGGGCCTGTGCGGCCCGTATCCACCCCGCCTCGGCGATGACGTAGGCGTCAGCCGCTTCCAGCGTCGTGCGCAGAGGGATGCTGAGGGCCACGGTGCCGTCCCGCCGGACGTGGAGGTTGAGCCGCTTGACCCGCCCCCGCGTCAGCTCATAGGGGATGCCCCCGGCCGCCCGCAGCATCACGCGCCCTTTTTGCATCTGCGCAGCTCCGCAAGGGGCAGCTGAGACAGCACGACGGCGGCGAAGATGAGGGCGCAGCCTGCGCTCTCCCGCATCGAAAGGTTCTGGCCCAGCAGCAGCCAGCCGCCCAGCGCGCTGAATACGCTTTCCAAACACATGATAAGGCTGGCGATGGCGGGGTTCAGATTTTTCTGGCCCAGGATCTGAAGCGTATAGCCCGCGCCGCTGGACATGACGCCGCAGTAGACCACCGGCAGAAAGTTTGCGCCGTACTCTGCCAGCGTGGGCGTCTCGAAGATCAGCGCCGCTGCAGAGCTCTCCACCGCCACCACGATGAACTGGATAAGGCTCAGCCGCACACCGTCCACAAGCGGCGAAAAGTGGTCGATGGACATGATCTGGAAGCTGAACAGCACGGCGCAGCTGAGAAGTATCCAGTCGCTGGTCTCAATGCCGCCGAAGCCGTTCTTCATGCAGAGCATATACAGGCCCGCCACGGCGATGACCATGCTGACCCAGAGCTGAGCGCTGCCCTTCCGGCCCAGAAAGAGGCCGAACACCGGCACCAGCACGACGTACATGGCCGTCAGGAACGCGGCCTTGGCCGTGGACGGGTTGATGGTGATGCCGATCTGCTGAGCCGCTGAGGCCGCGAACAGGAAGGTGCCGCAGACGAGGCCCGCCCCCAGCAGGGTCTTGCGCTCCGACTTCTCCTTCGGCCAGCCGTAGGGCTGGCCCTGTTTTTTGCGCACGGCGTCGAAGGCGAACACGGTGGGGATCAGCACAAGGACAGCCAGCCAGCTGCGCCCTGCGAGGAAGGAATAGGCCCCCATGCCGGAGCCCGCGCTCTGGGCTACGAAAGCCGTACCCCAGATAAAGGCGCAGAGCATCAGCATGAGCGAATGTTTGGTCTGTGTCTTCATCCTGCAATGCCCTCCACCTTGAGTCCGCCGTAGAGGTAGTAGCGGCTGGAATCGTAGGAGATGGTCAGGCGGTAGCTGGCCGCCGGGTCCAGCCCGGAGATGACGCAGCGGTAGTTCTGACCGTCGGTCTTGATATAATAGGTGCTTCCGTTGACGTACTGTGCGCCGCCGGCCACCTTCTGCCAGACGGACACCTTGTACCGCTGGGTACCCTCGGCGGTGCCGTAGCCGGTGATGGTCAGGCTGCCGCCCGGGACGGTGAAGTAATCGGTCTGGCGGCTCCAGATGCCGTTGAACACGAGGTTCAGGCTCCCGTTCACCGCCGCCGAGGCATACTTGGCCGAGGCGTCAGCAATGCCCTCGATGTTCAGCGGGTCGCTGGTCGGTTCGGCCCAGCGGGTGCTGTCCTCTTCCTGCACCTCGTTGTCCGCGCTGTTCTTCATGTCCAGCACAGTCTTGACGCCGGATGCAGCCACAAGCAGCACCAGCACCGCCACGACGAGCAGGGCGATTCGCTTTATCTTTTTCATGATCTTTTATCCTCAAATTTTGTTTTAACACGAGGTTTTACACGATTTATATAGTATACCGCATTTTGCTTTTCCATACAAGAGTTCAGGCTGTAGTCAGAGCGGCCAGCGCCGCACGTTCGGCGTCGGCAAGCTCCGGCCGGGCCGACCGGAACAGCGAATCGTACCGGTAGAGCGCCCAGCCGCCCGCGCCGAGGCTGTGCAGACGTTCCACCTGCCGGGCAAGAGCGCTGCCCGTACACCACTGGCTCCGGCTGTCCTCGTTGGCACCGCCGTCCCCCTCGCCGATGCGATAGGCTCCCAGCCCGAAGTAGAGGACCGTGGATGCCGCCCGGGGCATGGCCAGCCACTCCGGCACGATGTTCTCGAAGGCGAAGCGGGTGCTGCCCGACTGGAGGGTATAGCCGCAGCCCCAGTATATCTGCGGGCAGAGGTAGTCCACCACGGCGTTTTCGCCCTCGGCGGCCAGCCATGCTTTCACGTCGCTGTACTGCTGGCCGAGGTCGTTGTCGGGGTTGCCCTGGGGGCTGACGCCGAAACGGAGGGTAGCGTCGGCGGCTTTGACGGCGTCGTGGGCCGCTTTCACCAGCGCGGTGACGTTCTGCCGCCGCCATGCGGCCAGATCCCCCGCACCGCTGGCGGCGAACTGGACCGCGTCCAGCGCGGCGTCTGTCGTGGGGTAAAAATAGTCGTCGAAGTGGACGCCGTCCACAGCGTAGTTCTGCACCAGCTCGGCCACGCCCTGCACCACATAGTCTGCGGCTTCCGGAATGGCCGGGTTCAGGTACAGCCCCTCGCCCACGGCGCAGACCCACTCGGGATGTACATTGGCAAGATTATTTTCCGCCAGCGCGGGCGGCATCTTCGCCGAGGAGCGGAGGCGGTAGGGGTTCACCCACGCTTCCAGCGAAAGGCCCCGGCTGTGTGCTTCGGTGATGAGGACGTCCAGCGGGTCGAAGCCGGGGTCCTGCCCCTGCTCGCCGGTGCAGAGATGGCTCCACGGGAAGAGGGTGCTCCTGTAAAGCGCGTCCCCGAAAGGCCGCACCTGCGCGATGACGGTGTTCAGACCGATGGACAGACAGTTGTCCATCAGCTCCGCCGCACCGGCACGGAAGGCTTCTTCGGAGGAAAAGTCCATCCCGGCCCATTCCAGATAGCTCACCCAGACGGCCCGCCATTCACCCGTGGGCAGGGCGGCGTTGGGCTCTGCTTCGTCCGTCGGCGGCACCGACGACGCCGAGGCCGTCTGGCCCCGGCCCAGCAGCACCGCTGCCCCGGCCAGCGCGGCACAGCCGGCCCCGGCCAGGAACGCCCGCCGCCCGAACCGGCCCCGCCGGGCGCGGCGTTTTCTCCGCCGCTGAGTCATGCGTCCTCCTGCATCTTATAGAGGCTCAGCGCCGCCCAGCCCCGGGCGCAGGCCAGCAGCACCCAGAGCAGGTTCGTCCAGAAGCCCAGCGCGGCCATGCCGCCGTATTTCGCCATCAGCAGGAAGAACAGGTGGAGCGCTTCGGCGGCACCCACCAGCTGCAGCTGGCGCTGGATGGCCATGCCGCGCTTGTACTCAGTGCTGAGCAGCAGCGGCCAGGCCAGCGCAGAGCAGAGGTAGCCCGCCCAGCCGTTGACCATGTAGCTCACCATCAGCAGCACGAACACGCCGGTGAAGTTGCGTTTTTCCCAGCTTGCAGAGCCTTTTTCCGCCGCGAGGAAAAGGGCCGCGATGCCCGCCGCGGCGAATGCGATCTGCTCGATGAGGCCGAAGCTGGTGCCGCTCAGGACGGCAAAGCCGTTGAGCATGGAGGCCGCTGCGGAAGCCAGCAGCAGGAAATACCAGGTCTTTCGCGTGAATTTGAGTTTCATATCGTCCCTCCCGCCCGCAGAAAGGGCGCAGGCTCCCCATCAGTTTTTGGAATTTTTCAAATATTATAACACATTTTGGGGCGTGTTGTGTTACAATAAGGAAAACTCGACACAAATTCCATCGGGAGGCGCACATGAACGCTGTTTTTTCCGTCCTTCTTCTCGCGGCCATTCTGGGCTTTATCGTATTTCTGCTGTCTAGGAAAGACCAGAGCCGCCGCAGCCAGTACGGCCCCAGCGGCCTGTCCGAGTTCCGCACCGACCTGCCGCTGGACGACTGCTTCGACCGGCTGGACCAGCACAGCCCGGACGATGTCTTCGCCTACGAGTGCCGCCGGGAGAACGACGGCGGCTTCACCCTCCACCTGACGCTCCATCAGCCCACCCAGCAGCCGCTGGACACCCTCTACACCCTCCGGTTCGACCCGGGCCGCCAGACCATCGTGACCCTCATCTTCATCCGGGAAGCTTTTGGCTACAAAGAGCCGCTGTTCCAGCCCGCGATGCTGGACGAGTTCATGCTGCGCAAGTTCGACGCCCGCCGCACAAAATAATTCCGGCAAAAGGCTTTGCTTTTTTCTGATTTTTTGGTATACTTACAGTTAGTCCATGTGCGGCAGACCGCCGTCCTCGTGGGCCAGTAGCTCAGTTGGTCAGAGCTGGCGGCTCATAACCGCCAGACCTCACCATTTTTGCCTTTCTCAAACATCGTTTTTCCGTTGTTTTTTGCTTCACAGGTCGTTTCAAAACCGGACTTGGGTATTTTCTGGGTACGAAAGCTAGTTTACAGAGGTTTGAAACAACGTCATAAGGGCCATTAGCTTAACGGTTAAAGCCGGCGGCTCATAACCGCTCCAGTGGGGGTTCGAATCCCTCATGGCCCACTAAAAAAGCACGAGATTTCGGTCTCGTGCTTTTCTTTTTCCTATCAGAACTTATCCTTATACAGTTCTCGGCTCATCTGTTTCCGAATCTCATCACGCCGCCTATCGTAGACCTGCGTGTAGATTGCAAGGGTCGTACTGGGCTGTGCGTGTCCGGCTTCTGCGGCCACCGTTGCCACACCGATATTGGGATTGGACAGCAGGATGCTCACAAAAGTGTGCCGGAACATATGAGGATGCAGCCCTTCAATGCCTGCCCGCTGTCCGATTCTGCGAACCAGTGCGCCATAGCTGTCCGGGTTGATGGGGAACCCATGGTCATTGCAGATCACGAAGTCCGTCCCCCGAAGGGCAAGGAGTGAGGGTGCATACTTGCTGCTTTTCTTATCCAGACTTTTCTGCCAACTCCCTCCCATCAATTTTTTCTGGGACTTCCAATACTTATAATATTCTTTGAGGAAGTCCATGTACTCCGGTGCAACGTCCACATCCCGGATGTTGCTTTCCTTGGTCGTTGTCAACTGATACCCAAAATCTTTGAATACCAGAAGCGATTTAGAAATATGTATCGTGCATTCTTCAAAGTTGACATCTTTCCATGTCAGTCCAGCCAGTTCGCCACGGCGCACACCAGAATTGAGCAGGGACAGAACGATCACCTGTTCCAACATGGAACTTTCCTTTAAGGTGTCCTGAAGCTGCTTGATCTGGTGCTTCTTAATAGTGTCTACCGACCTGCTCCGGCTTCCCAGTGCAGGAATTTTGTGCATGGGATTCTTCACACCGTAATTTTCATCCGCATATTCCAGTGTAGAACGAATGAACAGAGCGTATTCTCTCATGCTCTTTCTGGTCATAGGTTTTGCAATGGTTTCCACATCAAAAGCATCGTCCACTTTACAGCCCAGCGCAATCGCCACCTGTTCTGCTGTTTTAATATCAACTGTTTCGCTGCGAAATGCCTTTTCGATGGTTTTTGCTCCACAATCGCATCTCTTAGCTAACTTCGGACAAGATTCCTTTTTCATCTCCAGACCACGCTGATTGATAACAGCATGGGTGCGGCACCGTGCGCCGCCAATTTCGATTTGTTCCAGAACCCAATCACAATCCACCTTTTTGATGGAATCAACGGGCTTCTGTGCAAACTCAGGGAATTGCTGAATCTTCCGAAGGTAGTTTTCCTTGCCCCTCGTTGTGTTCGCCTTATTACGATGGCTGTCATAATCGCCCTCTAAGCGAGCAGAAGGAGCAAGTCTTGCCTTTTTGGATTCTATGTACTCCTGCGCCACTACTGCAAAGGTCTTTCCTACATTGCTGGCTTCCTTGTCTGCCTTTTCCTGTTCCAGCCGTTCAAATTCGGCAGCGGCAGCTTTCGCAGCGGCGTTGCGCGCACGAGCGTTTTTCAGTTCGGTGGGGTCAAAATCGAACCGACCATAACGGCGTTCAATTTTGCCGTTCACCAGAACATTTGCGATGAGTTTATAATAACGAGGCTTCTTTTTGGGTTCTCGCAATTCAAACGATGCCATATATTTACCTTCCTTTCTGTGTGGTGGTTATCTCTGTCACGATGAGTATAGCAGTTCGGGCGGTTAATTTTTAGGATGTCGCAGTTTACGCCCGCATCCTTGACAAATCACAAAGTTGTCGTTCCCCCGTTGAAATACTCAGCCATCTTGCCAAGGTTGATATACCATTTGATGCCTGACTGGAACGCCATGCCCGGCACTTCCCGGCAAAGACGGCGGATGTAATATTCAGGCAAGCCCATACGCTGGCTTGCCTGCTTGATGCTGACGATCTGCGGCAAGACGACTGCTTCGCTCTGGATCTCCGGCGATACCATCACTTTTTCATTCATCGGCATTCCTCCTATCCCATTCATTGATTTCTAAACTGTTCATCAGGGCTTCTTCGATCCGGCGCATTTCATGCCGTGTAGTCTGTCCTAAGAAACGCTGTATGCGGCTTTTGTCTATCGTGAATATCTGTTCCAGCTGAACCACAGACGGCTTCTCAAAGGCTGTATTGTGGGCTATCAGAACGTGCGTGGGCTGATATTTCTTTTTCTCGGTGCGGGAAGTCACTGTCGCCACAATAAGGGTAGGCGCATAGCGGTTTCCTACATCGTTTTGCAGAACCACCACAGGTCGGGTGCCGCCCTGTTCGGAGCCGATGTGCGGCTCCATGTCTGCATAGTAAATGTCCCCTCTGAGGTATTTCCAGTCTTTTGGTATGATAGCGATCAGACCTCCTATCCTTCTATATGTAGCAAGAGCCGCCCGTTTATGGCAGGCGGCTCTTGCAGGAAAAAGGAGTATGCCGATAAAGGCGAGAGCATCAACGTTTTACAGGAAGGCTCAGAGAACGGCTGGAGCCATTGTAAATCTCCAGAATCTGCTTCATGTGGCGGTCGGCGGTGTTGCCCGTGTCCTTCCGTGCATTTTTGGTGATGGTTTTCGGATGCACCGTAGAAAGCCGTGCAATCAGACGCTCCCGGCTGTACTCATCCCAGTACATTGCCACAAAGCGGGTAACGCCATGGAGGATGCCAGACAGGAACGAATCGGAATCGCCCCACCATGCCTCCACGATGATTTTCAGGGCCTCCTGATAGATGTCAGAGCCATAGTTCTTGTAAATATAATAGGCGGAGCGGATGCAGTAGATTTTCCACTCGGCTCGGATGCCATCCAGTGCAAAAGTAGCACCAGTTGCTTCGGTGGCTGCAACAAATGCACAGGCATCTTCATCTTCGGCTACAATGTCGGCGCGGAGCCGTTCGCCTGCGGTCAGATCGGTGGAAATGCCCGTCTGAACAGCAAACAAAAGGGCTTCATCCTTTTTGGAAAGGCCGTGAAAGACTTTGCAGAGAATCGGGAGGTCATGACCTCCGTTGCAGGCGATACGCGCTTCGATGGTGTTCTGACCATCAAAAACATGGTAGCGGCCACCACGGTAGCTGACTCTCGGTTCGTTGGCAACGTACTCCGAAAAGGTGGCAGAAATCTCCTCCACCTTTCTGGTGCGCAAAACACGCTGGTATTCAGCGCAGGGGGTCAAGAGTGCGCTGTCGATGTAGCGCATCTCGCAAACACATTCGGGCAGTTTGGCAAGGTTCAGATTAGAAATCATCATAGCACTCTCTCCTTTATCGTCTGAAGATAGGCAGAAGTGTCATCAATCAGAAAAAGAATGGCACTTCTGCAGTCGTTGTCCTCAAAAACATCGGGATAGTCTTTGAATACGAGATTCCAGCGGCGGATAAAATCCTCCTTTGCACCCTGAACTTCGCACATCATAATTGAGCCGTTCGCAACGGTCGTTTTATGGTGGCGGTTGTCAATGGATTGCCGAAGTCGTTTTCGATCTTCGTCGGTAAGACAGCGTTTGTGACCTTGGATACTCCTTTTGAAATCCGGGGGCGAATTGATTACGGGGGTGATTTCGCTCTCGGTATGGACTTCATTGGAATCAGGAGCATCGTCGGCAGCAACATCGGATTTTTCCGGGCTTGTCAGCTTCTTTGCTTTCCGGTCTTTCTTGGGTTTGCGTAGCTCCTTGATGATAGCTGGGATTTCTTCTTTTGGGGTTTGCGCCAAAGCGGTAATCTCGGCATCGGTAGCCTTGATATGCCCGGTCAGGATTTCCTCCATTGCACCGGGGACTGCAGCTTCTGCCGCATCAACGCCTTTGGCATATTTTTCTGCTCGCTGCACAAATTTGGAGTTCACGCCATTTCGTTCGGCAATCCGTTCGCAAGTTCGTTTGTGTAAATCAATGTGGACATTTTGTCCACATTGATTTACTTTGTTCTGATTTCCAACGGGTGCGCCAACCGAGAGCTTTTCGTTCTCGTAGGCTTTCCCCATCAAAAACTTCCGGCGTTCGGGGTCAAGATTTCTGCGGCCTAGCTGGTTCTGGCAGATCCATGCCAGTGCAGCGTAACGGTCGGGCAACTGGATTTCCTTCACTTCAAAAGCAATCTCCGGGTGATGCTTGAGGATGCGATACCGGGAATGTCCATCCAGTATGTAACCGTTCCAGATGATGATCGGGTTCAGAAGCCGTCGTTCCTGAATCATGTTCTGCTCTAGGATGTGCTCCTCTTCGGCGTTCAACGGTGGGATCTTGCCCTGAAACTCCGGGTCGATCTTAAGCGCATTCAGATTCATCATCGAACCGTCCTTTCTTAAAATAGGTGGATTTCGGACTGCTGGGCTGGATGTAGTAATCGTAGCCGAAGTTGGTCTGGCAGTAGGTGCAAGGCTCCTTGGTGAGCTGATAGGGGTCTGCACGGCGGACGCGAATGCCACGAGTGTTCCGAAAGGCATTCAGGCAGCGGGGGCAGAGGGTGGTCAGGGTCGATTCGTCGGTCTTGTGGGTAAAAGTACGGCTCATAGTCATTACCTCCGTGTCATCAGAATGAATATTCGGTATGGAAAAAGCCCACTGCCTTGATTCAGAAGAATCCAGGTGGTGGGCTTTGAAGGTTTTGGTTTTAAGTGTCCCACCCTATTTGTCCTCGACGCCCGGTGGGGGTTGGAATACACCTCGGTGAGGGGGACTGCACCCTTCCTCTCATTGGCTTTTCAGCCACCCCGCCTTCTTTATGACTGGGCCGCGAATTACGGAAGTTTCATTGTTTTGTCCGAGGGAATGATATTCAGTTTTCAAGGTACGTCTACCAGTTTTGGGCTTCTCCCCGTCTGGGGTGTTGCCCTTGCTGTGACCATAGTGTACCTGAAAACTGAATGCTTTTTTAGGAGGTCGTACCTCCGGTTTTTGGCTTGAAAAACAACGCTGAACCGATATTTCGCTTCTGCAAAAAATACGATAAAATCGAAGCTTTTCAAAAAAGTATTTTGTACAAAAACAAAAAGCACCCCTCTGAACAAGCAGCGCAATGCTGCCTGCCCGGAGGGGCGCAACTTTATATAGAGTTAAAGTTCTTCAGCGATTGCAGACAGTTTCTGCATAATACGCTGCAATTTCAAACGGAGCTTTTGATTTGTCAAACGCTTTTGCTGCAACTTGTTTCGTAAGCTTTCTTCTTGGTCAGATAACGACTTTCCCATAATCAAATGATCCAGTGTTACATCAAAAAATGCAGCGATTTCGATGAAAAGGTCAATAGAAGGAATATACTCCTCACTCTCAAGACTGCGGAGGTGGCGGTCGCTGACATTCAAGCGGACGGCCAGCTCTTCCTGCGTCAGGTAGCGCTCTCTGCGCAGTTTTTGAATACGCTTTCCGGTGTTGAACTGATCATAATACATCATATGCCAGCCCTCCGACCAAGCAGGTAGGCAGCCACAAGCTGTGCCACAAGGTCAGAGCGCAAAGATACAGTCGGCGTGTCAGATTCTGTTTGCCGGGACTTGGTTTGTACTCGATGATTCTCCTTTTCATGTTTTTGTCCTTTCGTTTTCAATGGTGGAAGGCGGGCAGAGCGCAAAAAGCGCGGTGCATCTTTATAGCAGTTTGCGTTTTTTATGCACAAGCAACATCCGCAAACTGAATATCGCTAATGTGCTGTTTGAATGTTGCACTAATTTCTTGACTGGCGATAATAGGCACTATTTTTTGAAAATTGCGATAATAACCGAGAAAGATCTCTATGTTATAGGGCAAAAAGAAAAACGTCAGGGCTATAATTCGAGCGTAAAATAATCAGCGGCTTCGTACAACGCCGGTACATCTCCAATAGATAAACCGACACCAATGCGTTTTTATCGGATTTCCTGATCAATCGTGGTGAAAATCGAAGCGTTAAAGAAATCCACAAGCGTAATTCCGAGGCCATCACACAGCTTTTTGACGGTTGGAACGGTGACGCTCTGCTGAGAGGAATCAAGCATACTGTAAACGGTGGACGGAGTGACACCGGAACGGACAGCGAGGGCATTGGGACTTATGTTGCGTTCCTCGCAAAGCTCTTTGAAACGTAATGTAACGGCATCTTTTACTTTTGTATCTTCATCGGTCGCTAATATCATATGTCTGTTCTCCTTTTTTGTAGATATTAGCGGAAATAGGTTGTTTTTGTGTACGGCTCACCGTATATTCAAGAATGATATTCCCGAAAAGTTGGTACGAAAATCAACCAACAGAAAGACAAGAAAAGGTATCCTCCATTTGGTTAATGGAAGATACCATGTGTTTGACAAATCTTGTTATTTTAACCATTCTATTTTACCATTGAATTACCATTGAGTAAAGAGGGTTCGGCATCATTTTGTACCCCCCCCCCCCCCCCCGGAGAATTTTCAGCGATATAGTCAATCTTTTTGTGATTTGTTGTCCAATTTGTTCAGATAATCAGCCACAACTTCAATTTTCAAATCATTAGTGGTCAATAAGGTGTCAGCAGGAGGCTTTATATGGCAAGACGCGGTGAAAACATCCGAAAGCGCAGCGATGGACGGTGGGAAGGCCGATATATCAAAGGCCGTTCCGCGGACGGAAAGCCCTGCTGGGGCTATGTATATGGGACAACCTATGCCGAGGTGCGGGAAATCTCTGCCCGCAAAAAGGCAGAGCACGGCATTTATAACCTGAACAGCACCGATATTACTTTTTCAGAAATTTCAGAGCAATGGTTGTATTCTGTCCGGCAGGGTGTAAAAGAATCAACTTTCTCACACTATCAGTATACTCTACGACATTATCTCCAACCTGTTTTCGGGGATTTCAAAGTGAGTGCATTAAGTGAAAAAATTCTGGAGCAGGGACTTTTGGCAGTGATAACACCAGCCAACGGAAAGCAAAAGCCCTTAGGGGCAACCATGGCACAGGAGTGCTTATCGATGCTGCGGCGCATCTGCAAGTATGCAGCGCATTTTCATCTCATTCGCCCTTTAGAGATCACGGTAAAGCTGCCGCAAAAATCCCCAAAAATACTGCTGCCGTTTACAACAGAAGAACAAAAGAAATTACAGTCGTTCGTAATGGATGCACCTACGCCCCGGAAAATAGGTCTACTGCTTGGTTTTCAGTTAGGGCTGCGTATCGGCGAGATTTGCGGACTGAAATGGGGAGATTTTGATTTATTGGCAGGAACTGTGACGATTCAGCGGACAGTAACACGGATCTCTTGTGGAAATGGCCACACAAAAGTCGTTGTTCAATCTCCCAAGACCCAAAATTCCCATCGTGAGATTCCCCTTCCTAAATCGCTGCTTCGTATTCTGAAGAAGTTGTCGAAAGATTTCAGCAGCGGAACTTGGTTTCTTTCTGGCAATGAGGAAAAGCCAGTCGAACCTCGATGTTACCGTAAGAGCATTTACGGCTATCTGAAAAAAGCCAGTGTCCATCAGGCGCATCCTCATGCGCTTCGCCACACCTTTGCAACGACCTGCTTGCAGGCGCATTGCGACATCAAAACCTTGAGCGAGCTGTTAGGTCATGCAGATGCTGCAGTCACGTTAAAAAAATATGTTCACTCTGATATGACACGCAAACGAAAAGAAATAAATCGTGTTTTCGAAAACTTTTAAGGGGCAATTCGTGGTCGAACGCTTGTGAAACATTCGATAAATCGCAATTTATTGAGTGCCTTCTTCCATTAACCAAATGGAAGATACCGTTTCTGGCCTTATCAGAACGACACGAAGGAGGGGATGCGGAAAATGAATGCAGGCGGCCTTGTAGAGATGCACGCCCACATCCTGCCGGGGATGGACGATGGCAGCAAGAGCGTGGAGATGTCCATCGAGATGCTGCACAGGCTGGCGGAGATGGGCGTGGCAAAGGTCTGCGCGACCTCGCACTACTACGCCGGGCAGAACAGCGTGACCATGTATCTGGAGCGGCGGGCCATGGCGCTGGAACAGCTGCGGGAAGCTGTCGGGGCGCAGGATGATCTGCCCTGCATCCTCCCAGCTGCCGAGGTCGCCTACTTCCGGGGCGTGGAAGAGCATCACCCGGAGCGGCTCTGCATCGAGAACACCCGGACCCTGATGCTGGAGATGCCTTTTTCGGAGTGGACGGACCAGCAGACCGAGGCCGTGACGGTGCTTGCGCTGGATCTGCACTTCAACGTGGTGCTCGTCCACCCGGAGCGGTTCTGCTTCAGCAGCAACAACCGCCGCAGGCTGAAAGAGCTGGCCTCCCTCCCCATTGCTTTGCAGGTCAACGCGGACACGCTGCTGCACTGGCGGTCCCGGAAGCAGGGGCTGGAGCTTCTGGAGCTGACCTCGACTCCCCTGCTGGGAAGCGACTGCCACAATACGACGAGCCGCCCGCCGAATCTGAAAGGAGGAAGAGAGATGGTACTGCGCAAGCTGGGCGAAAAATTCCTTGACCGGATGGACGAGAACGCCCGGATGCTGACAGTGCCTCATCTCGTGACAGAGTGAAATACCGTCAGAAAAAGCGTTTTGACAAAAAAGATGCCGTGAAGGCCGTGGTGGTGCTGGTGGTGCTGGTGTGCCTGCTGGTCTGCGGCGGTCTGGCCCTCCACCTCTGGGAAAACGGGCAGTACTCCACCGGCTCTGACGAAGTTGGCAGCGAAGTCATCGCTACTTCCGACGAACTGAAGGAAGTTACCTATAACGGCCAGACCTGGCAGCAGCGCCCGGAGCTGGAAACTTACCTGCTGATGGGCATCGACAAAGAGGGCAAGGCCGTGGCCGTGGACAGCTATGAGGGCGGCGGTCAGGCAGATGTCCAGATCGTGCTGGTAGTGGATAACGCCAACCAGACCTGGCAGATGCTCCAGATCAACCGTGACACCATTACAAAAGTCCCCGTTCTGGATGTTCTGGGTGGGGCATCCGCCTACGCGGACGAGCAGATCGCACTGGCCCACTACTACGGCAACGGCGGCAAAAACAGCTGCGAGAACACCGAGCTCGCCGTCTCCATGCTGCTGGACGACCAGCCCATCAACGGCTATCTGGCGCTCAACATGGATGCCGTGGGCATCGTCACCGACCTTGTGGGGGGCGTGACCCTGACGATCACCTCGGACTTCTCGGAGATCGACCCGTCCCTTGTACAGGGCGACACGATGACGCTGGACGGGCAGAAGGCGCTGACTTATGTGCGCAGCCGCCATCACATCGACGACCAAACCAACATCGCCCGCATGCGCCGCCAGCAGCAGTTCCTGACGGCCCTGGAAGAAAAGCTGAAGCAGCAGGATACCGAATTTGCAGCCAAAGCCTACGATGCCCTGAGCGACTACATGGTCACGGACATCGCCAGCGGCACGGCGGCAAAGATCGGGGAAAAGCTGAAACAGTATAAGCGGCTGGACACCCTCACCATCGCCGGTGAGAATGTCGTGGAAAACGGTTTCTGGGCTTATCATCTGGACGAGACCAGCCGCCAGGAGACCGTTTTGCAGCTGTTCTATGAAAAAAGTGATACCTGAATTACAAAATAGGAAAGGATGTTATTGATTCGTGACAAAAGAACAACAGAAACTCAATCCGACCACGGCCGCTTCGCCCGCGACGCTGGTGCAGAATGACAAGTCGGAGGAAGAGATCGACCTCGTGGAGGTATTTTACCTGCTCTGGGGCCATATCGTGCAGATCATCGCGTGTTTTCTGGTGGGCGCTGTTCTAGCCTTCGGCTTCACCTTCTTCTTTGTGACGCCGAAGTATCAGGCATCGTCCAGCATCTATGTGGTGTCGGCCTCCAACAATTCTATCGTCAACCTGACCGACCTGCAGATCGGCTCCCAGTTGACGGCAGACTATCAGGAGCTGATGCTCAGCCGCCCGCTGCTGCAGGACGTCATCAAGAACCTCGACCTTGACGTTACATATCGCCAGCTGGAAAAGCAGATCAGCATCAGCAACACCAGCAGCACCCGCATCCTGACCGTCACGGTCACGGACACCGACCCTCAGCGGGCGGCGGACATCGCGAACGAGCTGGTCAAGCAGGCCCGCATCTATCTGCCCAAGATCATGGAGACCGAAACACCCAATCTGGTGGAGGATGCCGTGGTGCCCTCCCAGAAATACAGCCCCAGCTACGCAAAGAACACGACTCTGGGCGCTCTGCTGGGTGCCGTGCTCTGCTGCGGCGTCCTGCTGGTGCAGTACCTGATGAACGACACATTGGAGACGCCGGATGATGTCGCCAAGTATCTTGGCATCCAGCCGTTGACGACCATCCCCGAAGTGAGTCTGGGCAGCTTCAGCGATGACAGGGACGACGACAAGAAAAAGCCCTTCCATTGGGCAGGCAAATGACAAGGGGGAGAAGAAGATGAAAAAGATCACGATCGGCAAGATGCCGCAGCTCCCCTTTGAGATGAGCGAGGCCATCAACCAGCTGCGCGTCAACCTGAGCTTCTGCGGCAGTAACGTCAAGACCATCATGGTCACCAGCAGCACCCCCAACGAGGGCAAGAGCTTTGTGACCATGCAGCTCTGGCGGATGATCGCGGAGCTGGGCACGCCCACGTTACTCATCGACTGCGATTTCCGCAAGTCGGAGATCCGCCGGAAATACGGCCTGTCCACCTCCGGCCATCTGCTGGGCGGTGTGCATTATCTGGCAGGCAAGGCCGAGCTGGACGATGTCATCTACGAGACCAACATCCCCAACGGCTATATCCTGCCGGTGGCGAAAAACGTGACCAACCCCACCATCCTGCTGGAAAGCGAGCGCTTTGGACAGATGATGGAGCAGTGCTGCGAAAAATTCGGAGTCATCCTCGTTGACACGCCGCCGCTTGGCAGCGTGGCCGACGCTTTGAATATCGCCACCCACTGCGACGGCACCGTGTTGGTCGTCCGCAGCGGCGAAACGCCCCGTAAGCTCGTGGGCAACTCGGTCCAGCTCCTGCAGCGCACGGAAGTGCCGCTGCTGGGCGTCGTGCTGAACCGTGCCGAGGTGAATAGTAAGTCGAGCATGTATTATAACCGCTACTACAAGTCCGGCTACTATTATAAAGAGCACAGCCACGAGAAATCGGGCAATGCTCAAAAATAAAATGGAGGATAACTGTATGAAAAAGAAATTCGTAATGGCAGTCGCCGCAGTGGCGATGGCTGCGGTCGTCGGCGTCTCTGCTTTCGCTGCAACGGGCGTTACTGTTCCCAGCATCACTGGCGGTTCCGACACCGCTTCTACCATTGTTGCTCCTTCTTCCGACGATGCCAGCGAGACCACTAAGATGGTCTACAAGACCATCGTTTCTACCGAGGGCAACACCGAGGAGAAGCTGGCCGCTGTCGTCGGCGAGGAGACTGTCGCACAGGCTGCTGCTGTTGCCGGCGTCGAGACCGTCGAGGATCTGAGCATCCGCGCTGTCGGCGACGTCAATGTCGATTCCAAGACCGGCGAGGTTGCCGTGACTGTCACCGGCATGGAGGACGGCGATACCGCTGTTGTTCTGTATCAGGACGCAAACGGTAACTGGGTCGCCATCAAGGCTGTTGTCGTCAACGGCAAGCTGACCTTTAAGATGCCCAAGTCCGGCACCATCATCCTGCTGACCCATAAGGCCTAATTCGGTCGATGCCCCGGGAGACAAGCCGCTTGCGGTTAAGTGACTTTCTCCCGGGCAGGGCCTCTGCCCGTCATCAGCGATTGTAGGCAGCACTCTCCTCATCGGCGGCTCTCCGTGAACCATCGGTGGGGAGAATGAAGGTTACAATTCTGCAAAAGTCAAGAGTGGAAAATCGGGAGGAAGTTATGTCGAAATTTCAACATGATGTGATGTTGCGGGTCGTAAAGATTCTGGACGTCCTGATGATTGAGCTGCCGTTTGCGGCATGCTGGCTCCTGTATTATTCCGAGCAGGTGTACACGAAGTTTGCATGGAAGGGCAATCTGGCCATCCTTGCGCTTTTTTTTGTGCTGTATATCACGCTGGGCAAAGTCTACGATGCGTTCTGGATGTCGATGCAGCGGATCTCCGAGCTGGTCTATGGACAGCTCCTTGCGGCCATGGCAACGGATGGCATTCTTTATATCGTCATCTGCCTGATGGCGGCGAAGCTCTGCAACCTCTGGCCCGGCATCGCAGCCATTGCAGGGCAGCTTGTGATGGCGGCTGTCTGGGCGTCCTGTGCGCACAAATGGTATTACCAGACGTTCCCGCCACAGCGGACAGCCATCATTTACGATGAGCGTCATGGCATGGAAAAGCTCATCAACGAATATGGTCTGAACCACAAATATAATGTGCATCTGACCATGAGTGCCGAAGACTGTCTTGCTGATCTAAGTGTTCTGGATGGCATGGAGACTGTTTTTGTCAGCGGTGTCCACAGCCACGAGCGAAATATTATTCTGAAATATTGTGTCGGTCAGGGCATCAACATGTTCGTCATCCCCCGCGTGGGCGATGTCATCATGAGCGGCGCATGGCCGATGCACATGTTCCATCTGCCCATGCTGCGTGTCGGCCGCTATATGGCCAGCCCGGAATATCTGTTCATCAAGCGGGCCGTGGATATCATTATTTCTCTGATGGGCTTGGTCGTTCTCAGTCCGCTGTTCCTCATCACTGCCATTGCGGTCAAATCGGATGGCGGCCCGGCATTCTACAAGCAGGTGCGTCTGACTAAGGATGGCGGGCAGTTTGAGATCCTGAAGTTCCGCTCCATGCGGGTGGATGCCGAAAAGGATGGTGTCGCCCGCCTCTCCACCGGCGACAAGGACGACCGCATCACAAAAGTCGGCCATATCATCCGTGCCTGCCGGTTGGACGAGTTGCCCCAGCTGCTGAATATCCTCCGGGGTGATTTATCCATCGTCGGCCCCCGCCCGGAACGCCCGGAAATTGCCGCCCAGTACTGCGAGGAGATGCCGGAATTCGCCCTGCGCTTGCAGGCCAAGGCCGGTCTGACCGGTTATGCGCAGGTGTACGGAAAATATAACACGACACCGTATGATAAGCTGCAGATGGACCTGATGTACATCGCCCACCCAAGCCTTGTGGAGGACCTGAAGATCATGCTGGCAACCGTGAGGATCCTGTTTATGCCAGAAAGCACCGAGGGAGTTTCCGAGGGCCAAACCACCGCCATGAGTGGAGAAAACCACTAAATATCGACGCTTTTGTACATTTTGAGCTGCTAAAAATTGAAAAAAATTCCAGAGTGGAGTCAGGCATAAATACACCTCTTACGGTGGCGTGGCGTTAGAAAGTTGGTAAATTGACCGGTATAAGGCTGAAATACTGCTTCTAGGAGTGCAAAATGCCGAGAGATTGAGAGTGAGAGCGGGCAAAATGAGGTTGAATTGAGGCTTTTACGCCCTGAAAAAGCACTTTTATGGATGCGACGGTAGCTCGTGGGTTTATGCCAGATGGCACTGTGAGGGTACTGACGATACTGTGGTGACTTTCACATAGCGTTATCGGGGCTGGACCGTGATAACATCATCTGCGATTTCATCCCGGTCTTGGAGATAACAGGTTGGTACTGATGATCTTATGCTCATTCGTCTGGGGTAATCCGGCATAAACAAGGAAGCTACGATGGCGTGGATGAGTGGAACCCGGAATAAACACATGAGCTACCGTGGCGGGTGATAGTACTATCAGGACTAAAGACGGGGGCTACCATAGCGTCAAAAATGGTGCAATTTAGAGCGTAGTGGGGACCCAATGCAGCGGTACAAGAGACATAGCAGCAGTGTGGCTCACACTGCTGAGGACGATTAGTAGAGCTTTATAAGGAATAAACGGCTCAGACTCTTTGAGATTAAGTCTGGGCTGTAATCTTTGATATGCGGAGAGGAACTATGAGTGTTGTGGAATACAGAGAATACTCCGTTCTTATGTCGGTTTATCACAAAGAGAAGCCGGAGTATCTGAATCAGGCGATAGAGAGCATACAAACGCAGACGATCTCCACAAATGATTTTGTGCTGGTATGTGATGGACCGCTGAACGAACAGCTAGATGGCGTGATTGCTACAAAGCAGCAGGAGATGGGTGACACATTAAATGTTGTCCGACTTGCGAAAAACGGTGGGCTTGGCAATGCGCTGAATGAGGGAATCAAGTATTGCAAAAATGAGTTGGTCGCCCGGATGGACAGCGATGATATTGCATATCCGAATCGCTGTGAAAAACAGATGGCGGTATTCAATGCACATTCCGAAGTAAGTATCTGCTCCGGTATCGTTGAGGAATTTACTACTGATCCGAACACTGTCGATGCGAAGCGTGTGCCGCCGGAGACGAATGCGGAAATAGTAGAGTTTGCAAAGAAGCGCAATCCGTTTAATCATCCCTGCGTGATGTATAAGAAATCCGCAGTCGAAGCAGTTGGTTCTTACCAGGACTTCTACCTGCTGGAGGACTATTACCTTTGGCTAAGGATGCTGATGACAGGGTATCAGGGCTATAACATTCAAGAGCCGTTGCTCCATATGCGGGCAGGCTCGGATATGTATTTAAGAAGAGCCGGTTGGAAGTACGCCAGGACACAGGCAAGGCTGTTCAAATTTATGAAGAAACAGGGATTCATTGGAGTAGGACAGTACATTAAGAGTTGTGTGATTCGTAGTGGGTCGGCGTTGGCTCCGAACTGGTTGCGGAAGTTTATGTTTGAGAAAGTGCTGAGGAAGTAAAGAAATACTACAGTATATATGAAAAGGGAAAAGCCATCATCCTACTGAATTCTTATGGTCAAAAATAATTTTTTGAACGGAGAAACGTTAAACAAATTTATAGGATAAAATTTCTTATGAAAAAGAAATATATAATTATTGTCCCAACGCATAGCAGTTATATCGACATATGCGAGAATTTTATAAGTGTTCTACACAAAAATTGGAGTCCGGAAAATTATATTTGCATTCTATCTATTTGCGGTCCACAATACAGTCAAAAAATTTCTAGTGGATGGATACCTATGTATAATGGCGAAAAAGCAACATTGCCGGAATGTGTATATAAAGCTTCACAAGCGTATCCATCTGATTACTATTTTGTCTTTTTGGGGGATGCATTCATTGATAATCCAGTAAATAATGCTTATGTTGAAGAGTTGCTAAAAGAGGTGAAAAGTCATAAAATTGCATATTGTAAGCTTGAACCACAGGGACACTTCTACAGAGCCAAAATCGCTGGAAGTCTAATTCGTTATATCCGTATGGACGAACGATATGCACACAGCTTTGTAGCATATCTTGCATCAAGCGCATTTATTCAAAACGAATTCGCAAATGGACTGACAGATCGTGAGTTTGAACTGAAATATTTGGAATGCGCAAATAATCCAAACTATAGTAAAGTATTTTATGAGAATCGAGCAATTGTTTTACGAAACGGTTTTTCAATTATAGCTGGGATTGAAAAAGGTATGTGGGATAGAACTGTCTTGTGTCACCTGAAAAACAAATACAAAGATATTGATTTTGCTGAAAGACCAAAAGTGGGAATAATTCACCAACTTTATATGAAAGTGCGTCTAGCACTAATTCCGTTTATTCCGAATCAAATAAGACTGGCCATAAAAAACAAAATGATGATTGCTTTAGGAAAGTGGATAGATACAAAAACATGAAGTATGCAGCATGCGTAGTAATTTATAATCTTCCAAAAGAAGAAATTGCAAGAGTTAAGCTATATGCCAAATCATTTGATGTTGTATATATTTTGGACAATTCCAATATATTCGACTTATTAAGCTGGGAAGACTGCACCAATATTATATATCATTGGAACGGAGGAAACATCGGACTCCCTGCTTCGTTTAACTGGGTGCTCAATAAGGTTCAAGGAAGTATAGACTATCTTTGTTTGCTTGATCAAGACAGTGTATTTACAAGCGATAATATTGAGTTGCTTAAAACACATATTGAAAGCAATAGGGAGTATATAACTCGTAGGGTCGGGATTGTTGCACCGTATATCAATTATGATAACTCGTCTTTCCGGAGAGAAGAAAAGGAAATATGCGTTCCATGGGTGATTACGTCAGGATCGTTTGTCAACGTGAAACTTATTTGCCAAAACCATTTGCGATATGACGAGGACTATTTTATTGATCGATGTGAAGTCGATTTTTGCAGGCAGCTTGTGCTGAAAAACTATAAGATTATGTTGTATATGGGGGCTGTCCTGAATCAGAAATTGGGTGATGACAATGGTTCAAAGCATACAAGCCATAATCCAATTCGGCATTATTACATCTTTAGAAACCGATTTTACTACAATAAAAAATTCTATTCACCTTTCAAACGTATCTTCTTGAATGTGGCTCAAACCATAAAACATCTCGGACATGTTTTATGGTTTGAGAGTGATAAAGTCATAAAAATCAAAATGCTTACAATAGCATATATGGACTATAAGCGTGGAAGAATGGGGAAAAAGACATTTTAAGGAAAATATAAAACTTTTCCATCCTAAGGAATATTTATTATGTACATAAAAGTAAATGGTCGAAACACGATAGACATTCTTTATCTTTTGATTGGAACCATATGGCTTTTTTTGGTGATGGCAGTTCCAAGAGCATATGCGGGTACAAAAACGGCATTACTTGTTCTCCTGTGTGGGATAAGCTTTATGGAAAATCTCTATTGCAAAACACGAGTAAAAAAAACTTATTACGTAGCAATAATTGGATTTATCGGATATTTTGGGTTTTCTCTTTTTTATGGAATTCTTTCTGGGTACAAATTTGCAAGCGTTGATTATGCACTTGTGAATTATTATTTCATTACTCCGATAGCATCTTTTTTTCTCGGCATGATATTTACAAAGAAAAAACGGTGGGAGTATATTGAGTCTTTTTTAATTTATGGTGGGACAACCATTACCGTTCTGAATATTGGAGCGATAATGGCAAACTTTGGAGTCATTCCTAAATTGGCCGTTTTTAATTTGATGTACGTTTCAAGTGCAGTTATAAAATCAAATGAATTGTCGCTCAGAATGTCTAATGAACCAGCACTTATCTTTATCCTTCCGTATATGATCACGATGCTCTATTCGACAAAAACACTATCGAAGCCAAAAAGATATTGCCTATATGTGGGAGTTATTGCGGGATGTTCATATGCGGTTATCAGCGGACGAAAAACTCTCGAAATTTTAATGGCGGGGGCATTTTTCATTTTGGCAATTCGGATTATGAGAAAATGCTCAGCAAAAATTCTTCTAAAAAGTATTGCTGCTGTTTTAGTTGGTGGAATATTTCTGTATTATGCCATGAATTATATCGGAAAGACATTAAATATAACAAATGTTTTTCAGCAAGCTATAAATACGGTGATTTATGGACTGAGCTCAAAGGCAATCGGGACACAAAAGCGTGTTGGAAATATAACGGCACTTCTTAATGGGTGGCTAAATAGCTTTCACGGTGTATTTATTGGACATGGGTTAAATTCATATGTATCCACGAGTTTAGCGAACAAGTCAACTATGTGGTCGTATGAAGTTTATTATCATGCACTTTTATATCAATGTGGATTGATAGGGATAGGTATTATTATATTTGTATTATGGTCATTTATAAAACCGCTTTGGAAAAGAACGGCTAAAAACCACGATAATAAATGCTTTAGTTATACAGTTGCTATTGTTTCTTTCGTAGTTGCAGGTGGAACAAATCCTATGCTATATTATGTGTGGTTTTGGGCATTCTTGTGGGCAGAAAAGTTGCATTATGATGGTGAGGATAATGGAATTCTTAAAAACGAATATAGTAACATATTATGTCCGTAAATTTATTTTCAAAGCAAAACTTATCATTGAAAATCCATCCGATTGGAAATATACAATGGATATAGAACCTATACGCACACAAAAAGGCATCGTGATATTATCCCATGAGTCAAATCGGTTGGGAGCAAGTTTGTTGGCTGAGAATATTGCAAAAGAGATGAAGCGCCAAGGAAAAGATATTTGTATTTTATCAAGGCAGTTTGGCGAACTCAATGATGAGTATGCTCAAATTGCGCCCCTACAGGTGTTTCTTTCAAAAAGAAAATTAAATAAAATTTTCCTCGAATTAAAAAGAGCTGGCTATAATAACTTGTTAGCTAACACCGCAGTTAATGGGGATTGTATTAGAATGGCTAATGAATGTGGCATAAAAGTGGTTTCGTTAATACACGAACTGCCCGATGTGATTAAACAATTAAAGATTGAGAATCAACTCGAAGAAATTCTTGACTATTCCAATTATGTTGTATTTCCAACGAATGAAATGCAAGAGAAAATTACATCGAATTATGGTAAAGTATCAAACCAACAGATGGTGAAGCCGCAGGGAATATATCTTCAAGATGTTTCGCAACAAAAAATATTCAATGCATCGCAAATCCTTGAAGAAAGGATCCGTAAAAGAAGCGGCCAACGAATAGTGGTTGGCATTGGGAATACAACAAGCCTCAAAGGGTTTGATTATTTTCTTGAAATGTCAAGGTTGGCTCCTGCAGAAATTTTATTTGTGTGGGCGGGAAAAAAAGAAAGCTTCTATGACACTTGTATTGTAAAAAACAAACCCCCTCAAAATTTTGTATATCTTGGAAAATTAACGGGAGCTGATGAGATGGCCGCACTATACACATCAGCAGATGTTCTAGCAATGACTTCACGCGTAGACACATTTCCATCGGTGGTCTTGGAAGCAATGAAATTCGGGGTACCCGTGATTGGCTTTGCAGAATCTGGTGGGGTGTCCGAAGTTGTTGAAAATGGAGTAAATGGTGCGCTCATAGATACAATGGGGGATACGGATGCATTTCTGCAAGCGATTATAAATATTATCCGGAATCCAAATCGGTATCGCACACTAAGTGAGAATGCCAAAAAAACAGCGTTAAATTATAGTTTTGAAAACTATGTGAGTTTTTTGATTGGATTATTTGATTGAAAGAGTGAGAATAAAGAAAGATGCTAAAAAGGATAAAACTAATTCTTAATTTGTGGAGAGTTGTCCCGCTTTGGTGGTTGTGCCATATATCAAAAACATGGATGATGATTCATGCAGATTTAAAGCGTTGGAAAGAAATTGATAAAAAGGTATGCTCGGATTTTTGCTTTTTCAGTGATACACTTTTAGCAAAAAAAGAATTTCGAAATTTATTACAGTATAGACTTCATTATGCAAAATCATATGTAGCAGATTCCTTTACAAGAATCTTCTTTCCGCCGATGGAAACATTGATGATTCGTCCGGATATGCAAGCGGAGGGCTGTATATTCAACATGGATTTGCCACAATTATTGCGGCTGAACGAGTTGGTGAAAATTTTGGGGTAAACCAACAAGTAACTATCGGCTACAAAAATGGAAAAGCCCCAATTATCAAAGATAATGTAAGTGTATTTGCTGGAGCTATTATAATTGGGGGCGTTACGATAAATTCAGGCTCAAAAGTTGGAGCGGGCGCAATCGTAACAAACAATATTCCTGAAGAAGCCACGGTTATTTCGCCAAAAGCAAGGATTTACAGTAATACACTCATCAAGGGAATCGAGACATCATGAGAAAAATACTGTGTGTTTGTAATACATACTTTCAACTTATTGAAGCCATTCAACTGAAAAATGTTCTCTTTTCAAAAGATTCGGTTACGGTTGCTTTTTCCAATCTTTCACGAAATGCTGGACAAATTATCGATCGCTTATCAACGTTGAAAGTCTTCAATAGCTGTTATTTATGGCAATGCAGGGAGCAAATGAATTTGCAATCTAGTAACCGAAAAGAAAATTTGTCTGTTACCATAAAAGAAATAGTTGGAAATGGTGGATTTGGAAATCCATTTGAATCTGATTTTTATGATGACCTGATCTATTATAATCAATTTGACAATCTTAAAGTTGTTTTCGCAGAACTTTATGAGAAGAATCCTCAAATTATAGTCTCTCGATTTGAGGAGGGTATCTTCTCTTATGCAGATGGAGAGTATCTAGCAAAAAAAGATAAAATCGTAAACCCACTACGGAAAATTCTAGGAAAGAAAACACTCTTAGAATGCCAGCACAACTTCTATTGTTTTTATCCGGAACTTTATAAGGGTCATTTGAATCCAGTACAGATTCCCAAAATTGAGGCAGACGAAAAAACGGCGCAAGTTCTTTCAAAGCTATTTCATACGTCAACAGCGGTTTATCCTCAAAAGTATATTTTCTTTTCCAGCGTATTTGATTTTGAGGGTGGTGCGCCAGTCGGTGAACTTAATGTAATTAAACAGGTGGCCGCACTGATTGGAAATGAAAATCTGATCGTTAAAGTGCATCCGCGTGATTCCATCGACCGATTTGTTTCTGCCGGGTTGAATGTGGATAATAATTCCGCAATTCCTTGGGAAGCGATTCAGCTAGGCCGTGATTTTTCCGATCATATTTTTCTAACAGTCAACTCCGGAAGCGTTTTGAGTGTCAGTATGTTGCAAGAGAAAAAGCCGAAAATCCATTTCCTCTATAAATTATGCGATTTATGCGGAAACCCAGCTGCTTCTGTCAACACAAGGAAAATCAGCGAGATTTTAAGCGAAACCTGTTTGAAAGATAAGCTTTCCGATGTGGATGCACCGGAATCCTTGGATGCAATTTTGGATTGAGAAGGTGATAGGATGGATAATCGCTATAAATACCTGATAAAAAATACAGAAATTCTTACCATTAGCAGCTTATCGACCAAGATTCTGACGTTTTTGATGGTTCCGCTCTACACCAGCGTTCTGACAACAGAAGAATACGGAACATACGATTTGGCTGTTTCGACTGTTTCGCTTCTAATTCCAATTCTATCGGTGAATATTGTCGATGGTGTTATGCGTTACAGCATGGATTCCAGATATGATCGGGCCGATATTTTTTCGATTGGGTTGCGGCGTATTTCAGTTGCGGCATTCATATTTGCCGCAATTTTAGCTGCCAATAGTGTTTTTCATATTACAAATGTTTTTGCCGGAGAAGAACTACTGATTCTTTTGTATTTTATTTCGACACTGCTTTATTCACTCCTGACGCAATTTGCAAAAGGATGTGAAGCTGTAAAGCAAATGGCGATAGCCGGAATTATCAGCACGGTTTGCCTAGTCGGAACTAATATTTTGCTTCTTCTGGTCTTCGAACTTGGAGTCACTGGATTTTTCATCGCTTCTTGTGCGTCCCAGTTGATTCCCGCAATTTATCTGGCAGTTCGACTGGAAATATGGAGTTATACGCATCTTAAAATCAGCAAGAAGGTACAGGCGGAGGTTTTAAAATATAGCGCACCTCTGGTTCTCACGGCTGTCAGTTGGTGGATCAATAGTGCATCAGACAAATATGTGGTGTCGTTTTTGATTGGTGTTTCTGCAAATGGTATTTTGTCCGTTGCATATAAGATTCCAACGATTCTCAATACGATACAGCAGCTATTTTTGCAGGCGTGGCAGATTTCCGCAGTAAAAGAGTATAACGCAGATTCTAAAGTGTTTTATCAAGAAACCTTTCAGATTTTGGATGCACTGATGTCTCTTCTGGCACTTGGTCTGATATTGACGACCCGCATATTGGCTCATGTTTTATATGCGAAGGATTTTTTTGTTGCATGGAAGTATGTTCCGTTTTTGCTTATCAGTAGCGTGATCAATACGGCTTCTGGTTATTTGGGAGCGATTCTTTCTGCAAAAAAAGATTCCAAAACAATGGGCGAATCGGCAGTAATAAGTGCTATTGCAAATACAGTAATGAACATTGTCTTTGTAAAATGGTTTGGTGTTCAAGGCGCAACAATTGCCACGGCCCTTTCGAGTTTTCTGATTTTTGCAATTCGAGCAAGTCATACGCAAGATGTGTTACCGAAGAAAAGTATTTTTACATCCTTTTTCGTTTGGCTTATGTTGTGCGTGACAGCGTGGTTATATGTTTATTCTAAACACTATATCTTGATTCTGATCCCGATGGTGGCCGTTTTAATGTGCTATAGAAAAGTGTATTATACACTGCTTTGTAGTGCAAAAAGAATTATAAAAAAGAAATAAAGCAGGAGGATTGTATGAGCATTACAGCAATTATTCCCGTTCGTGAGGGAAGCCGTAGATTAAAAAACAAAAATATTGCACCCTTTGCAGGAACAAATCTTTTAATTAACAAAATCAATCAATTAAAACAGGTGGATGCAATTACCAATATTGTCGTATCTTCTGACTCTGATTTAATGCTTGCCATGGCTTCCTCTCAAGGAGTACTGACACATAAACGTGCACCGGAATTTTGCGATGAAAAGACCAAAACATTTGGTGAGGTCGTTGCCTATATTTGCGAAAATGTTCCGGGTGATGATATTCTCTGGGCTACTTGTACAGCACCGTTGGTTTTTCCACGGCACTATAAAGAAGCGATTAAGCTCTACCATGAGGCATTGGAACAGGGGTATGACTCCTTGGTGTCGATGGAAAAATTCAAGCGATATCTGTGGGATGATAACGGCCCCGTCAATTATGAACTTGGAATCAAACATGTTCCATCCCAACAGCTTCCGCCGTTATATTTTGTAACGGACGGCATTTTACTTGCTCCGCGTGAAAAAATGATTGAGTGGAAATATTTTCACGGGCACAATCCCTATCGGTACATCTTAGATAAAAGAACGAGCATTGATATTGATGATGGGCTGGATTTGGCATGTGCGCGCGCTTGGCTAGATATGGATGAATCGGTTTCTCAGATTGATCCATATATTGTCGGGGGGGGGGGCAGCATCTAACTGCTTCCGTCTAAGCGCAGGGCAATATGCTGGCACCGAAAGGAAGGTGGCAGCATGAAAACGGCATGTTTTATTCCAATTAAAGCGAACTCGGAAAGAGTGCCCGGAAAGAATCTTCGCGTTTTGAATGGAAAGAAGCTTTATCAATATATCTGTGAACATGTAAAAACGGCAGCGGTTTTTGATGACGTTTATATTGATACAAATAGTAACGAAATTGCAGAGTATGCTGACAAAATGGGATTTCATGTATTGGAACGAAAACCCGAATTGGCACAGAATACTGCAAATGGAAATGATCTTCTGGTCTACCATTACAATCTCTGCCCGGAGTATGATTACTATTTCCAGCTCTTTGCAACAGCTCCATATCTTCAACCTGAAACGATTCAGGAATGTGTTAATCACCTGACTGCAAGTGAAGTTTATGATTCTGTTTTTACAGCAACAAAAAATCATGGCTTTTATTGGTTAAATGGTACACCTATCAATTATCGGCCGGGAATTCTGCCGCGTAGTCAAGATATGTTGCCGGTTGTTGAAGAAAGCACAGGGTTGTATGGTATCAAAAAGGAATCTTTGGAAAAATATAGGTGCCGAATCGGAAGAAAACCCTATATTTATTCAGTAAGCAAGTTTGAAGCAGTTGACATCAATACGGAAGAAGATTTGAAAATCGCTGAGTATGTTGGGAAAATGATTTTCAACCTGTAAAGAAAAATTAGGAGGACAACATGAAAAGAACATTTGATACCTTAGAAGAACGTCTGGACTACATTGAATTTAGAGAAACCCTTCTTTATGCAAAGAGTCCTGTGGATCGAGTACTTTTTGAAAACGAACTGACGGAACCCGAATATAAGGCAATTATGGACGTGATGGAAGATTGCCGCCAGAAGCTTGCAAATGGCGAGAACATTTCTAACACATCTTTTGAACAGGCAGTTTACGCAGTCATTCCGGATGATAGGCATGATTATCATATGTGTGAGGCATTGGCTGAAGCCTTTGCGGAAGAACAGCGGTGGGAAGCGGTTTTCCCTGCGTTGTACGGCGATATGGCAAAATATGGAGGCTGACAAAACCAGCCTATTCGCATTGATGGAGATACCTTGCGATTATTTATAGTGGGTGTTATACTGAAGCTATCAAAATATTTGGAGGTGTCTCATATGCCCCGTCCCAAAGGAAGCAAGAACAAGCCCAAGACCGTAAAAACAACCGTTGACTTTGCTGCACAGATCGCTGAAAAGCAGTCCGCAAAGGAAGCCACCACCGCCGAAATTGCATCCATCACCGCTAATATCGATGCGCTGAAAGCTGACCTGAAAACCAAAAAAGCAGAACTGAAATCCATCGACAAGGAACTCGTCAGAATTGAAGCAAAAAAGGTCAAAGCTGAAACCAAAGCAGCGGAATCTGCAAAGAAAGCTGAAGCAGAGGATGTACTGAAAAAGCTGCTGGCCAGCGGCGTGAGCGCGGACGATATCCTTGCAAAGCTGAAGTGATTTAAAAATTTCTGACGCAGTAGTTGATGGGAACATCTACCCGCAAGCAGGGCATTCGTCTATACAAATGCTATTTTGCTTTGCAAAATGCTTGTTGGGATAGTCCCAGACCCTTTGTGTACCGCATCCGCTGGATGCAGGTTGCGCATTTGTGCCAAATGCTTCTATAACAAAAAAGAACACCGAGGACTCCCCCAAAAATGGGAAGAATCCTCGGTGTTCTCTGCTTATCGGGTCTGCGCTTTTTCCTTGGTGGCCTTTTCTTCTATGAAAAAAATCTCTACATTCTTCTGTGCTTTCATCAGTTCCTGCATCTCATCACGCGCCTTGCGGTAGGCATCATACGCAGATCTTGTTTTGGCGTAGTTGATGATGTGCGCCTGCAGGACGGCAATCTCCGCCATGCGCTGCTCTGCGGCCTTGATGGAATCGCCCAACTCATGGTATTGTGCAGTTGCCGCATTTACTCTCTCCTGCATTTCTTCGATGCTGCCGATTTTATTTTCCTGTAAGAAGATCAGCGTTCGGGACATCTCTTTTAAGTTGTGCTGCTTTGCCCAGTGGGCAAAGCCCGCGCCTTTTCCCTCGACCAGTTTTGCCTGAATGTCCACCAGCATCTGAAATTTCTGCTCCGGTGCCAGACTCTTTTGCCGAGGCCGATGCTCCTCTTCTCCTGCAAGGACAGCTTTCAGTTCTTCCTCGCTGTACCCTGTCCCCAAAGTGCGGAACCTGATAAATCGTTTTTGCCGTGCGCCCTTGACGGAGGTATATTTTCCGCGTTTAACTTCGTAGCCCTGCTGCTCCAGCCTTTGCAGAAAATCCTCGTAGTCCTTGGGCTTTTTAGACAGAATGTTGTCAATTACGCTGCATAGCCGGTCACGGTTGCTTTCTTTGGGCGGGTAGAGCGTGCGCTTCTGCCGCTCCCGGTAGGGCTTGATTTCAATGACAGACAGCTGGTGTTCCAGACAAATTAAATCACTCACCCGCTGCACAGCCAGCCCGGACAATAAAAAATCCCGGAATTTTCGCGTTCCATCCAGCGCAGTGGAGTTATAAATAATGTGGTTGTGGATGTGTTCCTTGTCCGTGTGGGTGGCAACGATAAACGCATATTTGCCCTTGGTGAAGCGCATGGCCAGTTCATAGCCCACCTTGTTGGCTTCCTCGGCGGTAATCTCGCCGGGCTTGAAAGATTGCCGAATCTGATAGGCGATCACATCATTTTTCTACCTGCGTCCTGTGACAAGTTCGTATTGTCGCTTGGACAGCATATCATCTCCGGCAATCCGCAACATCTTGCGTTTGGTGGAACAGGTGTCCACAAGCAAGTCCACGATCTGGTAGATGGTGTCCTCGTCGTCCGGGCAGAGCCGGAGCAGGAGGTCTACCTCCAATGCCTGATAAAAATAATCCTCAAGCTGTTCCCGGATGCCCCCGGAATAGATAGGGTCAGGATCGTTCCACTCTGTTTTATTCTTATCAGTCTTATTTGCTTGCGGTTTTGGCTGCACCAGAATTGCGCTTTCAGCAGCACCAGAATTGCTGTTTGGGCAATTCTGTACTTGCGCTTTTGGCAGTCCAGACGAAAAGTCCTTAACATAGATCAGGCTGGGTCTGCCCAGACCACGGCGTTTGCGCTCGATGAGGTCGATGTCCTCCAGCTCCCGGAGCAATTTGACCGCCTTGTGTTCGGCGCAGCAGAGGGATTCCTGCACTTCACGGATGGTGTAGATGATATACACTCGCCCCTGCTCGTCCAGCCAGCCATTCTTTGCAGAAAGGCTCATGCGGTCAAGCAGGATGCCGTACAGTGTCCGGGCATCCGTGGAGAGCTACCGGAAACGGTGGTCTTGGAACAGTGCTTTCGGGATGCGAAAGTAGGAGAACAACTCGCCCGACTGACCATAGAAGTAGTCCAGCATCATTTGGTGTGTCCTCGGATTTTCAACTGTATGGGTGTGTTCATGTGGAAAACCTCCTCTCGATTTCTGCAAAAGAAAAAGCTCACCTTCTTTTGAAAGTGAGCCATGTAAAAATAGATATTGCTTTTACGGCAGAAATGATGTACCCTTATGAAGAACGACACACACACACACACAGGATGTTCAGGTTTTTATATGGGCATGGTAAAATGGTAACAGTAAGTGTCGAGTTTCGTACCCAAAAATTCTTGGGTACGGTTCTGGGTACAAAGAGCCATTTTAGACACTAAAAGACACCAAAAGTTACGTCAAAGTACACAAAGGCGTTTTTTCAGAATTATGAGATAGTCACAAGATTCCACAAGAAAAATGGGATTTCAAAATTAGCGACGTTCTCATAACCGCTTGGTCGCGGGTTCAAGTCCTGCCTGGCCCATAACAAAAAGAACCCCGGCTTATGATATGTACCCGGTTTTCTGGACACTGGCTCAAAAATAAATAATTAACCTTCCATCATGGATGCTTCTCTGAATTTAGAGGGAGGCATCCATT
>OHFA01000110.1_pt1 | contig 62251 bp, 56 predicted proteins | sample 1567501 | NCBI WGS metagenome assembly OHFA01 (sample SAMEA3879593, study PRJEB24766) | human gut metagenome | biome: human-associated habitat; feature: feces | place: USA | collected 1985/1987 | reverse complement strand
GCTCTCAAAAGTGCTGACTCCGCAAACACTGGGGAAAAACTGTAGGAGAAAAAATGCCGAGAAGAAAAAAAATCATTTTCTTACATCTCGACGGTTGTTCGGAAACACCATCAATTTCAAGAACCAATACTTACACCCAGACAAAAGCAAAAAACATCTACTTTATCCATCAAGCTACACATATTCCAATCCACAAATAAAAGACAACCTGTTCTATTTAAAGAAGAAAAGTTTTCAGTAGATTTGCACTATATAAAGATATACAATGAAGAAAATAATTATCGCCATCGATTCATTCAAAGGCTGTCTAACTTCAGCAGAAGCAGGAAAAGCTGCCGAAAAAGGTATCAAAAGCATAAATCCTTCCTGCCACACTTCAGTTATTCCCATCGCTGATGGCGGTGAAGGTTTACTGGACGTACTCATCAGAGCCACTAAAGGGAAATATATAACCTTATCGGCACATGGACCGCTAATGAAAATGGCAAAAACACATTACGGTCTGTCCGGCAATGGCAGAACAGCTATTATAGAAATGGCTGCCATCAGCGGACTACCTCTCGTACCTATTGAACAAAGAAATCCTATGCTGACAACAACCTTTGGTACAGGAGAATTGATAAAAGACGCATTAAACAAAGGATGCAGAAATTTTATAATCGGTATTGGCGGAAGCGCGACTAATGACGCAGGATTAGGAATGCTACAGGCACTAGGTTTCCGCTTTCTAGACAAATCAGGGCATACCTTAGGTACAGGAGGCCAAATAATGGAAGCCGTGGCAAACATAGACACATCCGGTATTCACCCCGCACTAAGAGAAACACACTTCATGGTAGCATGTGATGTAGCCAACCCTTTCTACGGCCCTGACGGAGCGGCATATATCTTTGCACAACAAAAAGGAGCCGATTCAAATATGGTACAAAGACTGGATGAAGGCATGCAATCATTAGCCGAAGTTATAAAGAAAACGACAGGAAAAGATATCACGAACTACCCCGGTGCAGGTGCAGCCGGAGGCATGGGTGGTGGACTACTGGCTTTTTTTAACGCAGAGCTAAAACCGGGAACAGAATTATTATTGAAAGCCATCGACTTCTCCGAAAAAATAAAAGGAGCAGACCTCATTATTACGGGCGAGGGAAAAGCAGACCGGCAGACAGCTATGGGAAAAGTACCATACGGAATACTAAAGGAAGCACAAAAAGAACATATTCCCGTTATTGTACTGGCAGGCAGTATAGAAAACCTGCCGGAATTAAACAAAGCGGGATTCAAAGGTATATTCTCTATAGCCCCCGGCCCCATCACCCTGGAGAAGGCAATGGAACCGGAGTTTGCTAAAGAAAATATCACCCGGCTGGTTTCCCAACTCTATTCAGTTATAACTAGCTTCGGCTAATTTGCAAGCCTTTGTCGGACAAAGCCATATCAACGAAACGGGCACAACTGTTGGGTGGGTTCTGAGTAAGAATACTTCGAATACGTATAGCAGCCTCAGGATCTTTAGCCACCATATAAAGATAGCCGCCTCCCCCCGCACCTGGCAATTTATATCCCAGGCAATAATCATCAATCCGGCGAATGATAGTCTCAACTGCCTCGGGATTAGTGCCGGGATCCAACGCTTGGTTCAGCTTCCAGCTTTTACCAACCAAACGCCCCATTTCATCGAAATTCCCACGCTGAATGGCTTCGTACAAGTCAAGAGCATGCCCCTTCATACCGCCAAGTATAAACAAATGCTCTGTGGAGTTGAGGAACATGCTACGCACGATTTCAGCTAAAATTCCTTTGGCTGTACGGGTAATTCCCGTGTAATAAAGCAAATGGCACTTCTGATATTCGCCACCTGTAAACAAATAATCGGGCAACCAGCGCACTAACGGACTCTGATCCATACCTGCATGAGTCTGCAATAATTTCACTCCACGAAGCACACCTCCGTATTGATCTTGCCACCCCCCTCCGGTAGTCAGCAACTGTTCCAAAATAAGCGTACGGTTACATATCTCGTTCTTATCCCAGTTCAGTCCGCAAAAATCAGAGATTGCCCCCAGCACAGTTGATGCAAGAATAGAACTTGTACCCAGACCGGAGCCCGCAGGAATCGCAGAAAGCAGAGTGATTTCCATTCCGGAGCCAAACGCCTTCAACTGCTCTTCCAATGAAACATACGATTCGGTGGAAAAGCCCGGCTGGAAACCTGCCAGCACCAATGCCGCTTTAGGTATAGAGAATGGGGATCCCACTTGCATGAAATCCCTTACCTCCCCGTAAGTTGTAACCACTTCCATAGCGCCTAAGTCTATAGAACGAAGAATTATCTTATACTCCCGACAGGGTTTCACGTAAACTTGTAGAGGAGGCTGCCCGTTCAACTCAATAGCAATATTCACCACATTCCCCCCTTCATTCAAGCAATAAGGTGGAGTATCCGTCCATCCGCCGGCCAGATCAATACGGACCGGACTACGCCCCCAGACAATCTGATCGGAGTACACTGACAAATGCGGTTGCTGCCTCTTGGCTAAAGCCGAAGCAGTAAGTCCGTCGCGCATCAAACGAAAAGCCTCATTCTCATATTCCCGATAAGCCAGCCCCTTAAGCTGCTGCACCCGGGCACGGAACATATTATCACTGATACGTGTCATCAGCGGAGCCGATTCTGATAAAGGCTCAGGCAACGACAGATCATACCGAGCAAATTCTCCAGCAGCATTCTCCAAATTTAGCTGATAAAAGACACTTCGTTCATAATTATGCGCCAATGCCGGCCAATTCTTTATCCGGAAAGCTTCACGCTGTTCTGCCAGACGATAAAGATTAGAATAAGCGGATATATCATCGGCAGATAACTTACGACAGCGTTGCCATATTTCTTTTCCTTGCTGTAATGCCGGTTCAGAGACCATCCAGCGCATAACTGCTCCCAATTCCTCTACAGATGAGCAAACCGGAAACAAACGCGCGGCCTGCAAGTCGTGACCGTTTTCTATTTCTTCCACCGAAATGCCGCGTACAGCACACCACTCACCTACAGACATTCCTTGATAATATGTTTCTTCCTTAGCCAAAGCTCCCTTGAAAGTATCATTGAAGCCGTATGGACGCGCTACATAGCCAGATTCTCCAAAAGGAACCACATCAATACACACACCGGACGGAACCTCCAGGTTCCAATTATTAGCGGGAACCCCTGTTATGATGGTCTGGTGATGGATATTCCATCCTGCTCCTACATAACTGTTCTCTATCCATATTTCCGAATTTTGTGAGGTAAGTTGATAACCTACCTCAGCATTTTGAACAAACATGGCCGGATGCGGTTTTACCTTCTTGTGCATAATCTCCCGCTGGTCGTTTACCAGATTTTGTACTGCCAATGTAGAAGAAATAAGTTCACGACTGGTTCCGTAATGATAAAACTCTCCTCCGGGCAACGGCAGAATAGCCACACTCAGCTTGTTAAGTTCATCGTCCATCATACGCGGGTGCTCTCCCAATGTAAGTCCGAAATCAGAATACATGTCATAATAAGAGAGTTTTCCTTCCTTATAAGATCGTTTTACCAACAGACTAACCGCACGATCACTTAACAGCCAAATTCCGATATCCATCAGAAAAAGATGGGTTTGCATTAATTTCCCCAATTCCTCCACCGAAGGTTTTTGAAGCATGAAATCAAGCTTATCGGGAGTGGCCCGTGAAGAAACAAAAACACCATGGTTCTTTGCCAGATTAGGATCTACCCATAAACCGTAACACACCACATCCGCATCAGGAATAGTCTGAAGCGGTTGGCCCGCACGGATATAAACATCCCCACTTGCAATCAATGTATGAAGAGAAGACGGAGCTTTCTCCATGATTTGTTCATATAAAGGGAGCTGGAGGGAAAGCAGATTTTGTGACAGCCGTTGTCCTCTGGCCCACCGGAATACAGGAATGGGAGTAAGAATTTTGCCGGATGGCGCATATCCGGGCAAACGACGACTCTGCCCGCCTGCATGAAGTAAAATACGTTTTTCTTTTCCCAGCCAAGTAAGAAAATCGCTGTCAGGAGCTACTTTCTGACAACAAGCCTCCAACAGCCATGCAGTCCCCCCGCCTGATCCTAGCTTACTACCTATAGGATCGGAAGTACAAAACCACTCTGTCTGGTCCGCTTTCTCTATATCATGAAAACATTCCACCAGATTAGGGGGAAGTGATAATAATTTTTTCATAGCACATCTTTGTTTTTATTGCACACAAAGATGCTTATTTTCCCCTAATAAGCCAAAAGATAAGACATGAATTTTAATCAGTAAATTCAAAAACACGCTCATCCAATGACTTCACTTCCTTAAAGCCCGGTTGTGCAACAGGCACACCGAATGGCATCTGCGCTATCAATTTCCAGTCATCAGACAAATTCCAAACTCTACGTACTTCATCATCAATCAGCGGATTATAATGTTGCAAAGACGCCCCCATTCCTGCATCTTCCAGCATGGTCCAGACTGCCAACTGATGCATAGCATCGGTCTGCTCTGCCCAGATAGGGAAATTATCTTTATAAGTGGGGAAACTTTCCTGCAAAGAGCGAACGATAGCCATATCTTCAAAATAGAGAATAGTACCATATCCACAAGCGAAACAGCCATCAATCTTTTCTTCGGTCTTGCCAAATACCTCAGCCGGAACTCGCTTACGCAAGACATTTTTTACAATGTTCCACAACTTTTCATGCGCCTTACCTGTTAATAACACAACACGAGTGGTTTGAGAATTGAAAGCTGAGGGGACAAATTCTACAGCAAAACAAATTAAATCTCTTATTTCTTTATCAGACAATGTCGATTTGTTTTGGATCCGATAAAATGTACGACGGGCTTTCAGAGCCTCCTTAAAACTTTTTGTCATATAAAACAACGTATTTATGGGTTATTATAAATGAAGAACAAACAGGTAACAAAAGAAGTTCACTTTTTTTGCTTTTTTCAATGCAATAACCTATTTTTGTTAGCTAATTATTAACATTAAAAACAACACATTCAATGAAAGATTTTCTAAAATTTACGTTTGCCAGCGTCATCGGCGTCATTCTGGCAGGCGTAGTGTTCACTATACTAGGGATTATCACTCTGGTTGGCATAGTCGCCTCATCGGATACTGAAACGGTGGTGAAAGACAACTCTATCTTCGTACTCGACTTTAAAGGCAGTTTGTCCGAACGTGTACAGGAAAACCCACTCCAACAACTTTTGGGAGAAGAATTTGAAGCATACGGTTTGGATGACATTCTAGCTTCTATCAAGAAGGCAAAAGACAATGACAAAATCAAGGGTATTTATATCCAACCTTCTTATCTGGAAGCATCATACGCTTCCTTAGAGGAAATACGCAATGCATTACTGGATTTCAAAGAAAGCGGCAAATTCATCGTTGCTTATGCAGACCAATATGCACAGGGGATGTATTATCTTTCCAGCGTGGCCGATAAAATAATTATCAATCCGCAAGGAAGTATTGGATGGCACGGAGCAGGCATGCAACCTGTTTTCTTCAAAAATCTGGTTTCCAAACTAGGACTGGAAGTACAGGTATTCAGAGTGGGTACTTACAAATCAGCCGTGGAACCGTTTATTGCAACAGAAATGAGTCCGGCCAACCGCAAACAGATGACCGAATGTCTGGAATCTGTCTGGCATCGTATTCTTGCAGATGTATCCGACTCACGACGCATCCCGACAGATACTCTGAATGCTTATGCTGACCGATATATGGATTTTTGTCAGGCAGAAGAATATATTCAATGCAAACTGGCAGATACCCTGATGTATAAAGATGAGGTTATTTCCTATCTGAAACAATTAAGCGGTCGTGACGAAGACGACAAACTAAACAGTCTTTTCATAGAAGACATAATAAACGTCAAGAAAAATGTGCCCAAAGACAAAAGTGGAAATATAATAGCCGTATATTATGCATACGGCGAGATCCTGGATGCTCCCGGCAGTTCCACAGAAGATTGTATTGATGTACAAAAGATGTGTAAAGACCTGCGCAAATTACGTGACAACGATGACGTAAAAGCTGTTGTATTACGCGTCAACTCACCGGGTGGCAGCGCATACGGTTCAGATCAAATATGGCGTGAAGTAGTAAGACTGAAAGAGAAAAAACCGGTAATCGTTTCTATGGGAGATTATGCTGCATCAGGAGGCTATTACATTTCCTGCGCTGCAAACCGTATTTTCGCTGACCCGACTACGCTGACTGGTTCTATCGGCATATTCGGCATGATGTATTCAGGTGAGAAACTGTTTACTGAAACTTTAGGACTAAATTTTGATGTAGTGAAAACTAATAAAATGGCTGATCTGGGTGCCAGCCTAGGTCCGGTTCTCACCCGCCCGCTAAATGCATCAGAACAAGAATTAATGCAGAACTATGTCAACCGAGGATACAAGCTGTTCGTAAACCGTTGCGCTGAAGGTAGAAAAATGTCTACAGAGGCTATTGAAAAAGTTGCTGAAGGCCGTGTATGGACCGGTGCCATGGCAAAAGACCTTGGTCTGGTAGACGAGCTGGGAGGTATAGACAAAGCATTGAATGCCGCCGCCACCCAAGCCGGTATCGAAAATTACAGTATTATCGGCTATCCTGAAAAAGAAAATATTTTCGCAAGCCTGCTGGGCAATCAGAAAAAACATTATATAAACAGCGAAATTAAAGAATATTTGGGAAGCTATTATAACAGCTTCAAGGCGCTGGAGAACATAAAAGACGCCAACTGTATACAGGCACGTATGCCGTTTGACCCTAATATCCAATAAATTGCACATGGAAGGTAATCTTATCAAGATAAACAAGTGGCTATATCCGGTTTCATGGATTTATGGGACCGGTGTATGGCTGCGTAATAAATTGTTTGACTGGGGAATATACAAAGAACGTAAGTTTGATATCCCGATCATCTCGGTAGGCAACATCACCGTAGGCGGAACCGGAAAGACCCCCCATACAGAATACCTGATAAGATTATTGCAGAAAGATTACAAAGTAGCCGTACTGAGCCGCGGCTACAAACGCAAATCCAAAGGCTTTGTACTTGCCAGACCGGATACGTCCGTACAGATGATAGGTGACGAACCTTTCCAAATGAAACAGAAGTTTCCGGATATCTATATGGCAGTAGACCGGGACCGTTGTCATGGCATAGAGCAGTTATGCAATAGTCACATCGCCCCTGGAACAGAAGTGATTATTTTGGATGATGCTTTCCAGCACCGATATGTAAAGCCCGGAATAAACATCTTATTAGTAGATTACCACCGACTGATTTGCGAAGACACCTTGCTGCCTGCCGGACGAATGCGCGAACCTGAAAACGGAAAAAGCCGGGCACATATTGTCATTGTCACTAAATGTCCTAAGGACATCACCCCTATGGATTTAAGAGTCTTAAGCAAGCAAATGGAACTTTACCCCTATCAGCAGCTCTACTTCACAACATTAGCATACGGCAAGCTGCATCCGTTGTTTACAGCAGGGAATGCAGTTTCATTAAAAGAGATAGAAAAAGACAAGCATATCCTATTGGTGACAGGCATAGCCTCCCCAGCAAAACTCATTCAAGATTTATCACCATACAATGAGCACATTGAGTCACTGGCTTTCAGTGACCACCATGACTTTACAGCAAGAGATATGGAACTGATAAAGAAGCGTTTCATGAAACTTCCGGAAGGTAAACGCATGATTATCACCACTGAAAAAGACTCTGTACGACTAGCAGCCCATCCACTGATGGACGAAATGCTGAAACCTTATATATATATGCTGCCCATTGAGGTAGCCTTTTTACAAGACCAACAAGAACTGTTTAACTCAAATATAACCGACTATGTTAGAAAAAATTCAAGAAACAGCAACTTTTCTTAGAGAAAAGATGCATACCAGTCCCGAAACTGCTATTATATTAGGTACCGGCTTAGGAAGCCTGGTACACGAAATTACCGATAAATACGAGATCAGTTACAAAGATATCCCTAATTTCCCTGTTTCAACCGTAGAGGGACATAGCGGTAAATTGATTTTCGGCAAATTAGGTAATAAAGACATCATGGCTATGCAAGGACGTTTCCACTTCTATGAAGGATACTCCATGAAAGAAGTTACTTTCCCCGTACGGGTGATGCGTGAATTAGGCATCAAAATATTGTTCGTATCCAATGCAGCTGGAGGTACGAATGCAGACTTTGAAATTGGTGATCTGATGATTATCAGAGATCATATCAACTTTTTTCCCGAACACCCGTTGCACGGCAAGAACATTGAATACGGCCCCCGTTTCCCGGATATGAGTGAAGCCTACTCCAAAGAACTGATAGACAAAGCACTGGAGATCGCTAAAGAAAAAGGTATCAAAGTACAACAAGGAGTATATATCGGTACACAGGGACCTACCTTCGAAACTCCGGCAGAATACAAGATGTTCCACATTCTTGGAGCTGACGCCGTAGGTATGTCTACCGTTCCTGAAGTTATTGTAGCAAACCATTGTGGCATCAAAGTGTTTGGAGTATCGGTTATCACCGACCTAGGCGTGGAGGGAAAAATTGTGGAAGTTTCACACGAAGAGGTTCAGAAAGCGGCAGATGAAGCGCAACCGCGCATGACTACCATTATGCGTGAAATGATTAATCGAATTTAAGGACATGCAGGAAATAAACAGAACAGAAATAGCGACCTTAGGTGAGTTCGGCCTCATTAAACATCTAACGAAGGATATCGAGTTAAAAAATCCGGAAACCCAATATGGTGTGGGAGACGATGCAGCCGTATTGGAATTTAAAGATAAAGAGGTATTGGTGACCACAGACTTACTGATGGAAGGGGTACATTTTGATTTGGTTTATACCCCATTGAAACATTTGGGATATAAATCGGCCATCGTAAACTTCTCGGACATTTATGCTATGAATGGTACTCCAAAACAAATCACAGTTTCTATCGCACTGTCCAAACGCTTTTGTATTGAAGATTTAGAACAGTTCTATGATGGGCTAAAACTGGCTTGTGAACTACACCATGTAGATATTGTGGGTGGAGATACAACTTCATCCGTAACCGGGCTCGCCATCAGTATTACTTGCATAGGTGAAGCGGACAAGGACAAAGTGGTTTATCGCAACGGCGCACAAGATACAGACTTGATTTGTGTCAGCGGTGACTTGGGAGGAGCTTATATGGGACTTCAACTTCTAGAGCGTGAAAAGGCTGTTTTCCAAGGAGAAAAAGAAGCAAATCCGGATTTTTCCGGAAAAGAATATATTTTGGAACGTCAGTTAAAGCCTGAAGCACGTAAGGATATCATTGAGAAACTGGCAAAAGCGGGAATCAAGCCCACCGCTATGATGGATATTTCCGACGGCCTTTCTTCGGAACTGCTACATATATGCTCACAAAGCGATACCGGCTGTCGCGTTTACGAAGAAAGAATTCCCATTGATTACCAAACGGCTGTAATGGCGGAAGAGCTGAATATGAATGTGACAACATGTGCTTTAAATGGTGGTGAGGACTATGAGCTATTATTTACTGTACCTTTAACAGAGCATGAACGAGTTTCGGCTATAGAGGGTATAAAAGTGATTGGTCACATCACCAAACCGGAGCTGGGATGTGCCCTGATTACCCGTGACGGACAAGAGTTTGAGCTGAAAGCGCAAGGTTGGAATCCACTAAAAGAAAAATAATTTTAATTAAACAACACTGATAATAAGCACCTTATGTTTTTATCAGTGTTTTTTTTTAGAAATAGTTTGTAGTTTAAAAAAGTTTCACTACCTTTGCAACCGCAAACAAGAAATAATGGTGCCATAGCTCAGTTGGTAGAGCAAAGGACTGAAAATCCTTGTGTCCCCGGTTCGATTCCTGGTGGCACCACTTAGAAGAAAAGCAAAAGATAGTAAAATCCTGATTTCCAAACGGAATCAGGATTTTTTGTTTCCTGGCGGAACGCAAAAAGCGGCAGAATATTACCGCCCATGGTGTTCCAAAAGGTGGAGCAAAACAGGTGGAGCATGAATCTCCACCGAACAAGGTTACTTCTCTCTGATTTGCAACATTTTGCGTATCAAGAAAGCGTGCATGGTTTCCTACTTTTGTACAACGAAAAACTGTAGGAACATGAAAAGAGACTCATTCAATGTGCTTTTCTTCATCAAGAAAGCCAAGTTGCTGAAAAACGGGGAAGCCTCCGTGTGTATGCGCATTACCGTGAACGGTGCGCGAGTGGAAAACAACATCCGCAAGAGTATTGAACCAGCTCTGTGGAATCAGGCAAAGGAATGCGCCAAAGGAAAAAGCCGCAAATCCTGCGACCTTAACGCATATATCGAAGACGCGAGAATCAAGCTCCACCAGACTTTCAATGAATTGGAGGAACAAGGTCAGTTCATCACTGCTCGCCTCTTGCAGGAAAAGTTCTTCGGACAAGACCAAGTGCCCAAGGTTGTCCGCACTCTCATTCAAACCATCCAAGAACATAACGACCAATGCCGTGAACTTGTAGGGAAAGACTATGCTCTGATTACCGTCCGCCGTTATGAAAGCTGCAAGCGTTATCTCGCAGAACTTATCAAACGGAAATACGGCAAGGAGGATTTGCCATTGTCAGAAGTCAATGGCGAACTGGTACGTGCCTTTGAGTTCTACCTCAAAACCGAAAAGGAGTGTCAGCAAAATACGGTTATCCGCTACATGAAATGCTTGAAGAAGATAACTAACCTTGCACTTGCCAACGAATGGATTTCCAAAGACCCGTTCATCGGCATTAAGTTCCATGAGAAAGAGGTTATCCGTGAGTTCTTGACAATGGATGAACTGCTTACAATCTATCATAAGGAGTTTCCATTAGAACGTATTACCATTGTCCGTGACGTCTTTATCTTTGCTGCGTTCACAGGGTTAGCCTTTATAGATGTACAGCAACTGGCAGCGGAACATATCGTGGAGGACTCCAATGGTAACCTTTGGATTCGTAAGCCTCGCCAAAAGACGAAGAACATGTGCAATATCCCCTTGCTTGATATTCCGTTGGAGATTCTCCGTAAATATGCAAAGCGTCCGGCTTGTCAAAAGAAAAACTGTTTGCTTCCTGTTCCTTGCAATCAGAAAATGAACAGTTACCTGAAAGAAATAGCAGACCTGTGCCTGATAAACAAGACCTTGACCACACACGTTGCCCGCCACTCGTATGCGACCTCTGTCTGCCTTGCCAATGGTGTGAGTATTGAGAACGTGGCGAAGATGCTCGGTCATTCCAATATCAAAATGACACAGCACTATGCCCGTGTACTTGATTCCTCTATTCTGCGAGATATGAATAATGTCAAATCCGTGATGTCAAAAGTAATGCAATAGGTATGGACAGAGGAGTAATAACAATCAGTAAAATAGGTGCAGTCACTATGCCGACTACACCTGTATGGATGACAAAGTTTGAGACAGCCGATTTGTTCGGAGTATTTTCATGCGATATACGCAAGGTGATTCGTTCCATTTATAAGAGCAAGGAGCTGGACGAGACAGAAACGAGAAGATATATCAAACAACCAGACGGCATCAGTTATGCTACTTATAGCATTGAAATGATTATAGCCATTGCATTCAGGATATGCAGTAAAGAAAGTATCCTGCTTAGACAGTTTATAATCGGTAAAATGTGTACCGTCACAAAAGAAACACCGATAACATTGTTTATTTCCTGTGGCAGAGGAAGCAACCTATGGTATAGTTGAATCCATTCCGCCAGCCACTTATTCCCGATGCATGGATGCGAAGGTAGCGTATGGCTATGATGGCAAAGTCAAGGTCAGGCGGCGATGCCGTTTCGGGCAGAATCTTCCTCAAACAAGTTTGAGCGTATTCAGCCCGAAAACCTTGCCACTGCCTGCCACACGCTTGAAAGGCATCCGGCAACGGAAACGAGCAACTGACGGGAAATCAGAGGATATAGAGGAACGGCTTACAGACGAAGCAGGATATTGATGCTTCATCCGTAAGCCGTTCCTTTTCTTTTTGTTGTAAACCCATTGCTGCCGCAATACAGGGCAGGCGGCAAACTTCGCTCCTTCAAGAAAATCAGATTGCCAATCAGGTTGCCCTCTGTCGGTAGGCGGAGCGGTAGCCGTCATTCAGCATCCGTTCGATGTCGGATTCACGGTAGAGGATTTTGCCGCCCAACTGGATATATGCGATGCGCTCCTCATTGCGGTAGTCTTGAAGTGTCCGGCGGCTTACCTTCAGACGTGCCGATACCTCCTTGTCGGTGAAGAAACGCTCGCCTCCCAATGTCGAGCGGTAGTTGGAGGTCAGATGCTCAAAACGGTCAAGCAGACTGTCGAGGCTGCCCATGAAGTGGATTATCCACTTGTTGTCCTTGTTAATCAGTTCATTCATGTTACTTTGGATTTAGTGGGTATTGTTATTATAGTTAGTTCATATAGTCTTGCCCTTGAACTTCGCATCCTTTCTCTTGTCCTCTACAACGGAGACGATGCGCTCCACATCTTTGGGACGATAATAGGTCTTGTGATTGATTTGGCTGTATGCCAAAGTCCCATTATCTCGGAGTGTTTGTAACGTGCGTGGGCTGATGTTGAGTATCCGGCACACGTCCTGATTGTCCATCCACTCACTCATAGTCTTTTCTCCATGCCGTTGGTAGATAGCCTCCATGCGGCTAACAAAATGGTCAAACCTTGCGACCATCGCCTCAAATGTTCTTTTTTCGATTGCTACTATTTCCATATACTTTCCTTTATTGTTTTACTTTCTCTTTTGCTGCAAAGGAATACATAAAACACTACCTGACAATGGATTTTCCAAAAGTGGCAGCGTGTTGCGCCGATATGGTAGCGTTTGTCTGGGTTACCGCTTGTCGATTCCCTGTGAACAGGTCTATGCACCATAATTTCTACGCACCTTTGGACTGTTATTATTCCTTTTGCTGCAAAGAAATACAGAATCTGTTACCCGACAATGGATATTATTATTACTGGTAGCATGTGGCACAGGGTGGTAGGGGTTGGCACAGATTGAAGTAAGCGATTTCCTCTTAATTCAGAAAATTAGGAATGTGGTAAGAGTGCAAATAAGGGCTTAATTCAAATCTGCCCCCAATCGTTCCATTGTCTTTTCGGTTATTCACATCTGGCAAATCGGTGAAGTCCGCACCGCTGTTTCCATCATCATATAGCAAAGCCGCACAAAATTGTCTAAGAGAATCCAAGTGTTTGACATGGTGAATAATAGGCAGTTATTTTGCTCCCGACAAACGGTATAGTATGCGCATGCTGACCAAGAATTATTCACTTTAAATTCATACAAGATGAGCAAGAAAAGAAATTACGAGAACGATGAAGCGTACAAGAATTTCAAGTTGGAAGACTATCTGCCTTCCACGAACAGTCCCAAGCGAGAGGAAGTACCCTCCGCACCGAAAGAGGTACAGCCCACAGAAGTGGCATCCTTTTTTCCGATGCCTAATGAGCCGGATACGTCCGCAGTAATGGTGGCAGTGTCCGAGACACTCCCGACTGGTGAAAAGGATGTATGGGAAGATGTGGACAATAATGAAGAGGTTACAACCACCGCTATTGAAACGGATGTTTCCCTAGAACGGACTATTGTAAGACGCATCAGCGGCAAACAGCGTAGGCTTTCATTGGAGGAGTACCGCTCCACATATTTGCAGGTTCCCAAGATTGCAGACCGCAAGCCTGTATTCGTCAGCTGTGAGGTACGTGACCGACTGGACGAGATTGTTCGCCGTCTCGGAGGCAGGGGCATGAGCGTGTCAGGGCTGGTCGAAAATATCGCCCGTCAGCACTTCGCAACTTACGCGAACGATATTGACCAGTGGCGTAAATTATAATAAATAAGGTAGTAGCAACCGGAGTGTCTTTTCAAGGTGCTTCAAATATCCTGTAACGAAGTTTGGAGGGAGCAAGTTTATGTTTCGGGCAGACCGAAACCACTTGCCCCGCTCCAAACCTCGCTGGGAAGGCACATCCCGTTGGTCTATCTTATATGCAGTTATTACAATCAGTTATCAAACTAAGAAACAGATAATCATGGACAACAAAAAGAGAAAAGAAGATAGACGGGAGCGAACCAATAAGGGCGGTCGTCCCGTCAAGGGAGCCACTGAGAAACTGAAATACCGTATCACGGTGAAGATGGCAACAGAGGACTATTACTTGCTGAAGTCTAAAGCGAAGTTGGCTGGCGTTTCCACCAGTGAGTTCATTCGGGGATGCATTACAGAGGGCGGTGTGAAGGAACGGCTCTCGAAAGAGCATGGTGACCTTATCCGCAAACTATGCGGCATGGCGAACAACCTGAACCAATTGGCGAGAAAGGCAAATGTGGAAGGTTACGCCTCCGTATTTATTCCTTGCCGCACACTGATGATAGAGATAGACAACCTTGTAAACCGAATACGCCTATGATAGCAAAAATTATGAAAGGTTCAAACTTTAAAGGTGTGGTTTACTACATCCTGAACAATGAGAAAGGCACTCAAATCATAGATGCGGACGGCTTATTTTTGGAAAATAACGACACGATAGCACAAGGATTTATCGGTCAAGCGCAGATGAATCCGAGAGTGACAAAGATTGTCGGGCATATTGCCTTGAGTTTTTCTAAAGAAGATGCGCCACGGCTGAACAATACGGTCATGGCGCAGATTGCCCGGGAATATATGGAACGCATGGGCATCAAGGATACGCAGTACATCATCGGGCGGCATTTCGACAAGGAGCATCCGCACGTACATATCGCATTCAACCGCATTGATAATAATGGCAAGACCATTTCTGACAGGAACGACCGCTTCCGCAGCGAGCGTATCTGCAAGGAGCTTACCAAGAAGTACGGGCTTCACTTTGCCAACGGCAAGGAGCAAGTGAAGACAGATCGATTGCGTGAACCTGACAAGACGAGGTACGAGCTATACCAAATCTTGAAGACTGAGGTCAGCAGATGCAAGGATTGGAACACACTGCTTGAAAGATTGGAACGGCAAGGTGTAGATGTGCAGTTCAAGCATAAGGGGCATATAGATGAGATTCAAGGCATAGTCTTTAGTATGAACGGCTACCGCTTTAACGGTTCAAAGGTGGACAGGCAATTCAGTTACTCCAAGATTAATGCGGCATTGAGCCGTAACAATTACGAGGAACGGCAGACACAACCTCAACCGCAGGCTAATCGGGAAGAAATAAGCCCTACAGCAAGTGGCGGTGGCAGTCTTATTGAGGGTTCATTAGGTTTGTTTTCGCCAAGCAATATGCCGGAGGAGCAACAACCTTACGACCCGTATCTGAAAAACAAGAAAAAGAAGAAACAACGTAAAATCAACTGGTAATCATGGCAGACAACAATGTATTTATCCTCTTTGAGGAAATCAAGACAGCCTTGAAAGGCATAAGCGGCAAGCTGGAAGAATTGACCAATGAGGTGAATCAACAATCGAAAACTGGAGAAGATAATCAACTGATTTTTTCTCCAATTAAAGATGTAATTGTAGAAACAGCAAAGGTTCAATCAGAGGATATTAAGGGCTTATTGGCAAAGCAGTGGAAAGCATACGCTCAACTTTCCACCGTGATTCAGCAACAACTTGATACAATTAAAAAGTTGCAGGGTGAACAAGGCGTGCAACAAGAGCCGCAATCGCAGGAGCATATCCATCGGCATAGTTTTGACATCAAGTCAAGCAAGGTCTTTTCTTTCGTTGTGGGTATTGGCGTGGTATGTGTTTTATCTCTGTGGGGTAATATTGCGCAATGGCAGTCCCAAAGGCAGTATGCCGATGATGCGCTGAAGTTCCGAGCCATCCGCTCTTGGGGCGGATGCAATGCCCATGATGTCCTTTGGCTGAACAAGGTGTTTGACCTGCATAGGGATGAGAAAGCTATCGAGTGGATACGGAAGCAGGCTGATGGATATGAAACATCCTTGAAAGCGGTTTCCGACAGTCTGATGCAGGAAAGTATCAAATCAAAATCTGACTGATATGGCATCGGTAAAGGTCAAGTTCCGCCCATCCATCGTGAACGACAGGGAGGGCACACTCTACTATCAGGTTATCCACAACCGTGTGGTCAGACAGATAAACACCGAGTATAAACTTTTCGTTTCGGAATGGGACTGCCATTCCGAAACGGTTGTTTTACATATGAGTATTCAGGATAAGAAAATAGTTGTAAAAGTTGTTAGCCTTGCAAATATTTTATAATGCATATTAGGAAATCAATCACTTATAAACAACATAAACGATAATTACCAAAGATAAAGTTACGGGGATTTTTATATTATGAATGAATTTTTATGTAATTTTGCATCCGAATGCAGGGAGGATCTCCTTCTGTAGAATAAGGAATGTCGCCACCGCAACAGGAAAGGGCGTTAAGCTATCATGAAGTGTATCAACAACCTACTCAAGAACAAAACTGAAATCGTACATTCGAGACACCACTAAATGCACAGTTTTATCATGAACATTTGTACAACCCTCACAGTTTACTCATTTCGAAAACAAACTGTGCACATATGGACAGATCTGCACAACTAACGCTTTTTAAGAATGCTTATATAGAACTCTCGTAAGATATCTATAATCAAAAATTTTAAAGCAAGTTTTTATGCAGATGTGTTGGAGTCCAATGATTAATTAGTACATTTGCAAAAACTAAAAAACAAGAGATATGGAAGAACTTAATATTATGCATGCAAATGAAGAAATGCAGATTGCTAATGATAAATCTGAATTTAATCCTTGGCTTATGGTCAATATTGAAAGAATGGAGTTGCGCACTATGGACACTCCTACAGGTTGGCTTGAATGGGATAATGATTAAGAATAATGAATCATAATCCAATTATAATATATTTTACTCTTACAAAGGCATGTAATCTTTCATGTCTTCATTGTGTTAGAACGCACACGCCTCACAATGTATATGGAGAGGGCTCACAAATAATGTCTGCCGACAAAGCTCTTGATGTTATAGAAGCATTAGGTAAATATTACCCCAATGCGACATTAGCCATAACAGGAGGAGAGCCAACACTTCATCCTCGTTTTGATGAAATTGCGTTCAAAGCGACATCTTATTTTAAGAATATAGTTTTAACATCCAATGGTATATTTAGCGACGAAGTGAAAGATAAACTTGTTTCGTTGACTTGCTTCCCGAATTTCTTTATACAAATATCCTTGGATGGTGATGAAAAAACTCATGAAATTATTAGAGGTAAGGGAACATACAAGAAAACAATAAAACGAATTGTTCAGTTGTCAAATGAATGTCGTAGTGGGAGTGTTTCTATTTCAACGACAGTAAGCAAACTAAATCAACAATCTATGTTTGATTTAGCTAAAGATTTAATTGGTATCCCTTTCCATAAATGGAGAATAGCTCCTGAACAAATATTCAATAAAGAAGATTTGACTAGACTAATATCTACTTCAGAGTGGAATCAGTTTGTTGATGATATTCTTAAAATTTGTCAGTTTAAGGTTTCTATAAAAAAAATATATGACTTTAAACTTATGGATAAAGCTTTGGCGGCTTACTCTAGTGGTACTAATAGGTCAATGAGACTAAATTGCGGTTTTGGAAAATATAAAATGTATATATATCCAGACTTTTCTGTTTTGCCATGTACTTGTATATCGCATTTCTCAATTGCAAACCTTCTGGAAAATTCTGTAGAGGAAACAGATCGCAGACTTAATGCTTGTACTCCGACTTGTAACGAGAAATCAGAATGCGCCAAATGTAAATATCTTCCTGTATGTAATGGAGGATGCGTAGGTTATTCCTATCATTACAATGGAATAATGGGATTTGGGGATATAAGATGCCCCAAAATAAATGCCAAAAAGAATTATGATTTTTAATAGTCTCAGAGTCTATCTTACAGAACAATGTAATGCTAAATGTCCAAGTTGTTTTAATCGAGAATCTCGAAATTCTGCGTCTATGGACAAAGTGCATTTCGAACAAATTTGCAGAACTTTTAGCGAAAAAGGTGTCAAACGATTGAAAATAATGGGTGGAGAGCCTACTATGCACCCGCATTTTGCAGAAATGATAGAAATGGCACAACAGTTTTTCCCAAATATCTTTCTATTTACCAATGCTATAAATGATAAGATTATCGAATTTAATCCAAGAACAGAGGACTCAATAATATATAATTTCACGTTTCATAAACTATGGGATAGAGAACGTTTACTCCTCAATCATCTAGGTAGGCGTTCCTTTGAAATTCAAATTAGGCCAAATAGCAATGAAAAAGAGATAGTAGCATATCTTGATAAGCTATCTGATTTTGAGTTTACAGCTGTTCTAACTTTGGATTGTACAAGCAATATATTCAAGGATAGAAAAATATTAATTTCAAAGATTGAATTTCTTCAGAATCATTTTTCAAAGAAAGGCATATCTTTTTCAATGGATCACAGATTACCTCTGTGTTTTCTTTATGGCTCTAATATCATAGTGCCTACAAACAACTTTAGCAAATGCTCTCTCAGTTGTTCATGCTTAATTGACGCAGAGTATAATCTACGTTTTTGCAACCAATCTAAATGTAAAACCATCAACGTTTTCTTTGATGATAAAATCATTCCAATACAAATTCTAGAGAATCATTTGAGAAAAGAGTTTTACTTAAGACAAATAAACAATTTAGACAATTTCTGTGGAAATTGTGTTTTTTATGAAAGTATGTGTAATGGTGGTTGCTTTTTAAACAATGGAACTATAACAAAAAAAGATATCTTGAATGCCACACAGTTCCCAACAATATGATACTTAACATTCTGATAATTGGCGGTCATGGACATATAGGAAAATCTATCACACGCATTCTTTCATCAAAGTATGCTATAACTTCCCCACGCAGAAGTGAACTTGATTGGTGTGATAGTAAGAATGTATGGGAGTTTATTAAAAATCGAGAATATGATGTTTTGATAAATCTTTCATATGGTCATACTGCTTTATCCCCAATTGAAGATGTAGAAATCAATAAACTTATAACTGACAATATATGCCTTTTCAGTAAGAAAGTAAAAAGAATTATTCATATTGGATCTTTTGTAGAAGAATCTGGAAAAAATAAATTCGATTTGCTGGCAGAAAATCGAATTATTTCCTTATCATATAAGGATGCTTACGAAATAAGTAAGTATTACGCACTAAGAAGAATATCACGTCTAACCAACTCTAAATGTATTAGGATTCCTTGTTGTTACAATTCTAATTGTCATATTGATAAAGTCATTGATAAACTGATTGATGGGGTTGATTGTCTAAAAATATTAAAAAATTCAAACTATCTGTGTATTGACATTCGAGATTTGGCTAGGCTTCTTCATCTTTTGATAGATACTTCTTTAGCAATGGGCATTACACGTATTTCAAATGCTGAATTAATCTCAACAAAGGATATCATGGAATATATAGAATATAGACGTAACAACCTTGTCACTCAATCCGAAGAAATAGAAAAACACAAAAGTGAAATAATTTTAAAAGACTGCAACGATAAAACTTTAATTAAATATAAATCTGATTATACTATTAGAAACTATATTGATGAGAAACTGAAAATCGCTTACTCTGTATCTAAATAGCTGGTACTGCCATCATATCCTAAGACAAAATATCTTTTCAGCACCTGAGAACATAGTTTGTTGACTGCACAATTGTTGCATAATTTATTGTAATATGTATTTTTATCATACTTGACATTCCTAAAGTTTCCTTCAGTAGAACAACAAACTATTTGCTCAATTTGAATTGAATTAGATGGCATAAAGCATTCTATAATCTTCTTACGAAATTTATAGCTGAATCCACACAAAGGAATATCATATATTTTAATACGACATCCAAGGTCTAGCACTTTTTCAGCAAGGGTTTCTATGAGAGGTATCGCTTTCCATACCCCCAAATCACTATAGCCTGTTTGCGGGTTGATAAATCCACAAAGTGACACTGTTGAAACACGAGAAAGCAATAACGCAATTTTTTCATTATCCAGAAATTGTTTAGCCTCAGATTCTCCTTTGATAATAAGTTTAAGATCCAATATTGGCATTATAGCGTCTTTTACATTCATTATTGCATTATATGTTTCTAAAAAGCTTCCTTTAACCTGAGTGTACTCATCATGGCTAACCGCTGTACCATAAAAAGGGACAATAACACGCTCTATGTTGTTCAAAGTTTTAAAAGAAACAGAATCTAGTCTTCGTCCATTTGTATATACAACAATATGTTTGCTATAATTTGCTAGCATTAAAATGATTTGTGCAAATTCCGAATTAATAAAAGGTTCACCACCACTAATAACAAAGCGGTCATTAAAATCAAAGCAATGCTGCTGATGAATTTTCATGACATCAGACAACTGTATGACTCTATTAGATTTCAACTTTGTGTGTTTAGATACACAACCGAGACAATTATTATTGCAAGAATAAGTTATATTAAAGAAAAAAGCTCTATTTAATTTCATTTATATGTGTAACATCGTTAGTTTAGATTTGCCCGATTGCAAAGATAATGAATTTATAGCTATATGACTAGAGAAAAATAATCATTGATAGATAGTCATTGTGATTTTTTCTATCGTACAAAACCAATAGAAATAAAACCAAAAGATAAATTTTAATTAGATAGATATTTACCTATCTAATTATAAGGTAGTTGGATTTTTCTTTGTATCAAAGAAATAATGTATCATCCAACATCTCGAGTTCAGTATATTGCCCATGTACTCTTCCTTAATAAATTCTCGTGTGCTTCACGCAGGAGTCTTTTAATAGTGGATCAGACATGCTGCTTTGTTAATCGATGCAGTATCAAAGATGGAAAACGATTGAGGCAACAAGGAAAATAATCAATCCGATATGCCTTATTTCCTGCCCGTCTGTCGCTACCTCGAAATTTCTAAACATACTCCCTATTGATGCTATACCTGCAATTGAAAATAATGAATTTCATATAGATATATTTGATTTCAATGTTTTTCGTGACAATAATCAATAATATTCGATTACTGAATCTTTTCTGATAGCCAAAAATAATATATATATATATTAACCTCAGATACACACAATTTTGAGCAATCATGACTAATTATCCACTGAAGTTATTTATCTTTGTACTTGGAAACTTTCACGCAACCTTGCGCAAAACAACGCAAGTCATTGGTGGAGCAATCGGAGGAGATTACCGTTGAGTAGCTTTTAGAAAGAAATGATATTCAACCACTTGGGAATAAATTACAATTCCTGGTGGCACCACTTTGAAGAAAAAAAGGCAATAAAATCCTGATTTCCAAACGGAATCAGGATTTTTTGTTTTCTCACAAAACGCAAATACAACAATATAGACTGGATGACGAGGTATACGAGCTTAGGGATCAGGAACAATGAACATCCTGTTCTTCATTCTGAAGACAAAACTTCTCCTGAAACGGGTATTCGGAAAAGAGACGGAAATGCGTACCCTGCTCGGTACAATGAACGAAGAAATAGAAAAAATGAAAAAGGCAGTAAACATAGATTATGCGCCTGTAACTTTAGACAAGTCGGACAAGAAAGTAGGTTTATCATTTTTATAGACGATATGTTTGGAAAGGAATAAACCGCTGATAATTTCCATTATATCAATCAGATTTGTTTTGTCTGCCAAATAAAGAGGGGAAAAAGGTTGTTTGTTAAAGTGTGATTTGAATTGCTCCGGGTACTTGATACGCCATTCCACAAGGCGTATTTCATTGTTCAGTAGCCCAATCGCTTCATCAATGGGATACAAATAAGGCATTTTTTTCTTGCTCAAACCGTACATGATACGATTTAAGTCTATGTAATCCGAATGAAAAATAGCGTAATAAAACGCTATTATCCTGTTCGCTGATACTGAAATCAGCCAAATGAATAGCCAATTCCTCAATAGCTTCCATAAACTCTGATACCGAAAACTTTACGTTGTGAGCATTCCGATAATAATCGAAAGAAACTCAAATCTGATATTTTGTTCATACAATAGAAATACTAAATGTTTTTTTATTAAGCACATATATTTGTCATCCCATTAAATAGCATTCAAGTGAAGCTATTGAATAAAAAACATTCCCAGCATTGTGAGCTTCTAATTTTTGTGCATCTAAGCAAGAAGTTATCCATGAAGCAGATAAACATCGTATTCCAACTTCCCTACAAGACACAATATCTGAAACTGTATCACCTATATATATCATTTCATCCGGTTGTAATTTATAATCTGCGAGCAGTTCCCTAAAATTCTCTGCTTTATTATTTTTGAAAGGATTTCCAGTTTTTACTTTATCAAAACACGTGTCCATATTAAATTGACGTAATGTTATCGCACAGCTCTTTTCTCCTTTTCCTGTAACCAAAGCAATAAGAATAGATTTCTTTTTTAACTTCTCAATCAGTTCTGTTATACCGTCGAAAGGACGAGGGCACATTATATGCATTTGTTCGTATATCACGTAGAAGTCATCCAAAGCATTTTCCCAATTATAACCAACAAGTTTTTTTATCATCCCTTTTTCATTTAGTCCAAAAGTTTCTAAAATATCATTTTCGGATACATCATTAAGAGTAACATAGGGAGTTACTGCCTTTTTTAAGGCTTTGAGGCACATGGGAATTGTATCTCCGATTGTACCGTCTAAGTCAAAGGCTACTAATTTAATCATAACCTTACATTTGATTGATTTTCCGTATCACCCGGCAAGGATTTCCTACCGCCAAGCTATTTGCCGGAATATCTTTGGTTACAACACTTCCTGCACCAATCACACATTTTTGCCCTATTGTCACTCCCGGTAAAATAATTACTCCACCGCCAATCCAGCAGCCATCCTCTATCATGACAGGGAGGGCAAAAGTTCGACGGACATACTTACAGCCATCCGGGGTTTCTGTCAATACAAGTCGTTCATTAAACTCTACCGGGTGAGTTGCCGTATAGATTTGTACATTAGGTGCTACCAGCACATTGTTCCCTATGGTAATCTTATTGCAATCGACAAATGTACAACCAGTATTTACGGTGACATTATCACCGATATGTATATTGCATCCATAATCACATATAAACGAATGACCGACAGAAACATTTGCGCCTATACTTCCAAACATTTCCTTTAGTACGGCATATTTTTCAGTCTTTTGTTCATACGGCAAAGAATTATATTTCATCAACAAGTGATGAGCTTTACTTTTCAAATCCATAAAAAACGGGTCGTGGCAATCATACCATTCACCTGCCAAACATTTTTCCATTTCAGTTTTCATAAGCTATAATTTTAAATATATTGCAAAGTTATACCGATTTTTCGGCTAATTTTAGGTATTATTTTTCGTTATTTTGGTATTAATCCGTTTTTTAGGGCTATATTTATGGCATGAAAAGAGAAAACCTACATCAACCATTCGAAATTAGTTTTAGCGAGCTTGACGAATCCTTGCTAAAAGAGCATGAACATACCTTTTTTGAATTAGTATATATTCTTTCAGGAACAGGCATCCAATGGATTAACAACAATATGTTTCCTTATCATGACGGACATTTGTTTATGATTACTCCCGGAGATACGCATTCTTTCGAAATCCATACAACAACTAAGTTTGTCGACATCAAGTTTAACGACATATATATACATTCTTCTGTTTTCGGTGCTGAAAATATCCAAAGACTGGAGTTTATTCTTCAACATGCTAATCATCAACCCGGTTGTATACTAAGAAATAAAGTAGATAAGCTATTGGTGAAACCCATGATTGAAGCGATTATCAGGGAATATATTAACCGAAATTTATACAGCAAGGAGATTATAACACAAATAATTAATACGATTATTATTGTGGTAGCACGCAATATCGCAATGTTCTTGCCTGAACAGGTGGATGAATGCTCTGAGGACAAATCGCTTGACATATTGCAGTATATTCAAGCAAACATCTATAAAACAGGTAAAATCAGAGCAAAAGATATAAGCCAACATTTTGGCATTTCGGAGAATTATTTAGGACGATATATCAAAAAACATACTAATGAAACTATGCAGCAATACATTTTAAACTACAAACTAAAGTTAGTAGAAAATAGATTATTACATAGTCAAATGAGAATTTGTGAAATCGTTGAAGAATTGGGATTTACCGATGAAAGCCATCTTAATAAGTTTTTCAAAAAGTATAGAGGATGCAGCCCCTCTAATTTCAGAAAGAACAATTTGAAGTAAACCATATATATATCCTTGTTTTTAGAGTTATTAAAACAATAGAAATGACTATTTTTGCATTATATTTATAGATGTCTATGACAAATACAGAAACCATACAATCACTTATCGATAGCGGAGAAGGCTATAATGTAGAGTTTAAAGTTCGTGTACCTTTAAAAGTTCGTGAACTAACAGAGGAAATTTGCGCTTTCGCTAATGCTGACGGAGGATATTTGCTTATCGGCGTAGATGATAACGGACAGATTATTGGTACAGGTTTGGAAAATGACAAACGTTCAGCCATTCAAGGCTCTATCAGTGAAATATCTCCAGCTCTCCATTGTGATATGTATGCGGTAAATATCGAGGATAAGACAGTTTGGGTAATTGATGTTCCATCAGGGAAAGATAAACCTTATATATTTTCCGGTTCTATCTTTGTGCGTGAGGGAGCAAACTCACAGAAACTTCGTACTGTCGAAGAAATGCGCAGTTTCTTTCAGGAATGCAACAAAATATTTTTTGATGCTATCCCTTGTTCGTGGTTCAACATTTACACAGATGCAGATGAACAAGCGATAAAAGACTTTCGCACGGAAGCAAAGCTAAGTCCATCGACTGCCAACAAACAGATATTTGAGAATTTGGAACTGTTTACGGATAACGGAGTAGCCAAGAATGGAGCAGCCATGTTCTTTGGGAAACAACCTGAACGAAAGTTTCCACACGCAGTAACAAGATGTGTCCTTTTCAAAGGAACAACCAAAGTATATATCATTGATGATAAAACCTTTGGCGGTCCACTATACCAACAATATTTGCAGGCTATGGCATGGCTAGAAAGTAAACTGCAAGTAGCTTATAAAATTGAGGGAGCAGGACCAAGAGAAGAAATTTGGGAAATTCCTCTTACTGTGTTTAAAGAAGCCATTATTAACGCTCTCTCACATCGTGATTATTACGAACAGGGAGCAACCATTACAATAGAAATGTTTGATGACCGAGTAGAGGTTTCTAATCCCGGAGGGCTTTTGCCTATCGTAGCTAAAGATTTCGGACACAAGAGCATGACACGCAACCCATTAATCTTTGGATTGTTTACCCGTATGCATTTGGTTGAAAGGGTGGCATCCGGCATTCCCCGTATGCAAGAAGCTATGAAAGAAGCCAATCTTCCTGAGCCTGATTTTCATACGGACGGGATGTTTACGGTTATATTCAAAAGAGGTATCAGTATCAAGAATGATACTGTAAATGATACTGTAAATGATACTGTAAATAGCAAGGAGAAAGAAGTTTTAAAGATAATCCAGAAATATCCTGGACTCAATTCGTCCAAGATTGCAGAATTAATAAAGAAAAGTATTCCAACAGCAAAACGCCACTTAAATTCTTTAGTTAAATCAGGTTTAATTGAGTTTAGGGGGGCACAAAAAACGGGGGGGTATTATATTATAAATCAACAGTAAGCTACATTATCATAGCATTATTAATCAATATAACTGTTTGGCATATGAATACTGATGAAACAATCAATAAAGAGGAGTTGACTTTGCAAAACACTCCTAAAGCAGTAAATTATCTTATAAATGAAATTGCTGAAATGAGAGTTTTACTTGAACATATAGAGTCACAATTAGGTTTAGGGGTTGATAAGCACAGACCTATAAATATTGAAAAAGCATGTCAAATTCTAAATCAAACTAAAAATGGCATCAATAAAATGGTCAGAAACCGAACCATACCTCATTATATACAAGGAAACAAAGTTTATTTCTTTGAGGACGAATTAATTAAATGGGTTGAGAAGGAACGTGTTGCTACTCTACAAGAAAAATATACATCAAAGAGAAACTACTAATACTCAATCAGTATGGAACTGACACGCAAAGAATTATATGACTTAGTATGGTCTGAGCCAATGACAACCATATGTAAACGTTTTGGTCTTTCAGATAATGGTTTAAGAAAACGCTGTAAATCGATGAATATACCCACACCACCTTTGGGGTATTGGGCAAAACTGAAATATGGTAAGCAAGTCACACCTCTACCGTTCCAACAAGAGGAAACAAACGCAACTCAATCAACAACACTTCAAGAAGCCAAAGAACCTAAAGTAGAAATGGAGAAATCCGTAAATCCATACAAGCAACGTGAACTGGAAATTTGCAGTGGTGATATTTCATGCTTTAAGGTTCCAGAAGTCTTATATGCTAAAAATCCTCTAATAATCGACACAAAAGAAAAATTCAGACAGCGATCAGAAAATCAATATTTAAAGAAAAATCCCTATAAAAGTAAAATAAGAGAAACGTTAGACCTCTATGTTTCTGAGAATATGCTAGATAGAGCACTATCTATTTTTGATACAATTATAAAAGGCTTAATTTTTAGAGGACATAGTATTAAATGCAAAGACAATCAGACCTATGCCATTGTTGATGGTGAGGAAATTCAAATAAGATTAACTGAAAGAAAAAAGCAAAATCCTAATAGCAGTAATCGCTGTGATAACAATAATAATATCTTTTCTGGCGAATTACAGTTTTATATTTATCATAGTTCGAGCTTTCATAGCCCAACACTAGTTCATGATACGGCTTATACTAAAATCGAAGATAAAATAATTAGTATAGTAGCATACCTAGAGATTGAAGCAGATAATAGAAAGACAGAACGTATTGAAGCAGAAGAGAGAGAAAAGCGACGTAAAGAAGAAGAACGAAAAAGAGAAGAATTCGAAGAAGAGAAAAGAAAAGAGCTAGAAGACTTTAAAGACCTATTATACTCTGCTGAACGTTTTCGAAAAACTAATATTTTAAGAGAATATATTAATGCATTTGAGAACCATGCAATTGAAGATGGTGAAACTGATGATGAACTGCTAGCAAAGATACAATGGGCTAGAGAGAAAGCTGATTGGCTTGATCCTTTCATAGCTAAAAAGGACAATTATCTCAATTCTTATGATATGGATCGAATATTACAGGCTGCTGTTCCAGAACGAAGCTATCGCAATTCAGGGTACTCTTTTTGGACTAAACCTTATTGGAAGAAAAAACGATAACCGTATTCAAATTATGAAGAGCAAAATATTGCTTTCATATAATAATACTTATCTTTGCATTCAGAAATCGTACCCAAGATACAAACTTGTGTTGAACGGTGCAAAGCTGTGAAAACCTTATTCAAGGGACTTACATCGTAGCAAAGATACAACTTACTGAAAGATAGTGTCATAACAACCCGTTTTCGGTTGCTGGTAGCACCACCTTGAAGAAAAAAAGACAGTAAAATCCTGATTCCCGGAATCAGGATTTTTATTTTCTCACAAAACACAAAATACGGCAATATAGACTGGATGACGAGGTATACGAGCTTTCCGCTCGATTATAACTTTATCCACTTCTGACCTGCCTCCATATTTGATTAAGTCTTGGAGCAAAACTACTCCTTCCCGATATAAATCCCAATTTGATGCATATTAAAAAAACACTTTATACTTGAAGCATAAAGCTGGATGAATTCATCTTTATAGAGTTCCCGAACATCTTCGGGAGCATCATCAAGAGTATAAGCAAAAAGATTCTTACGCAAAGATTCCATATACCTGCCCACATCTTTTCCTGCGTATAGCTAGCAGGATTTAGTTTGAATATATTTTCTCCGCTAAATGCAAGAAAGCGGTTCTGAAGTTGTTTATCATTCACACATTCTTTATAAACTCGTCAAATCACCTCTAAGCTTCTACTACAACAAGTCTATTTTAGGCTGCAATATTCTCAAACTTATATAATATACATCTTAATCATCGACGAACGGCAAAAAGTTCAGCTTCAGTTTCCCAAGTACCATCCGGACGTTTTACCATACGTTGCCAACGGAATGAAGTCGTTGTAATTTCTGAAAACACCCACTGTATATTCTTCTCATTAATTTCCGTCTGAACAATCCTGTTTCCTTCTCTTTTTCCTTCCAGTTGTGTAGCCCCTCCTAATTCCGTATATAAAATATCCCATGCCTCTGTATTAGGATTATACATACGTACCGCAGTCGCATAAGCTGCATCCGGTTGATAATCTTTAATCCGTGCCTTACGCGAAGGGCAAATAAACACATCTTGAATTGCAGTCCCTTCCAGCACCCAAGCGAATATCCACTCTCCCTGAACATGTCTTTCGCCTGTTGTACCTTGGTTATCAACCCATTCAAAATCCCATTCACCGACAAACTGTCCATACAGGTTATCTTTTTCCGGTATCAAATTGCTTTTCCCTTTTGACACTAATACATTTATAAATTCTCCCATACTTTATTTACTGACTCTAGATTAGACAAATATAAGATTTATAATTAATAATCACTAATATTAAAGCAATTATCTGTATGCAATATCCATGTCGAAAGCAAACAGATGCATAGTATAAAATACGGGCTTCCCTACTCCCAAACAGATTTTTTATATTACACCCCAAAAACATTTCATTTACAAACTTATTGCAAAAAAAGTATTTGGCCATTAAATCTCAATTATTCAAGAAAGAAGTACCGATAAAAAGTCTTTTTTCCCTATATTTGCTAGGCTGAAAAAAATGTCATTAACTCAATTAATATGAAAAAACTATCGTTTATTATTGTATTTGTATTCCTGTCCATTCTTTTTGTACAGGCACAGCAAGCAAAGTATGTATTTTATTTCATCGGAGATGGAATGGGTGTTAACCAAGTTTTAGGAACAGAGATGTATCGTGGAGAGTTGGAAGGCAAAATTGGTGTGACTCCGTTATTATTCACCCAATTTCCTTATGCAACCATAGCCACTACTTTCTCGGCAACCAACGGAGTGACAGATTCGGCCGCTGCAGGAACAGCACTTGCTACGGGAAACAAAACAAAAAATGGCGCATTAGGTGTGAAAAAGGATCTGGAAACCAAAGTTAACAGTGTTGCTTCTTGGGCAAAAAATAAAGGTTGCCGTGTAGGTATCAGTACCAGTGTCAGCGTAGACCATGCCACACCGGCTGCTTTTTACGCACACCAAGGACAAAGAAGCAGCTATTACAACGTGGGTCTGGATTTGATTGATGCCAACTTCGATTTCTATGCAGGATCAGACTTTTTAGATCCCACCAACAAAAAAGCCGCCGGTTCAAATTCAGAAAGTCTGTACACACTGGTGGACAAAGCCGGATATACCATAGCCCGTGGCTACAAGGACTATCAGAAAAAAGCAAAAAAATCGGACAAACTGATTCTCTTACAACCTGCGACAGCAACAGACAATAGTGCTATCCCCTATGCTATCGATCGAAAAAAAGGCGATATGACTTTAACTGAAATCACCCGTGCCGGAATCAATTTCCTGTCTAAAGATCTATCAAAAGGGTTCTTCCTGATGGTTGAAGGAGGTAAAATAGACTGGGCTTGCCACAGCAACGACGCCGCTACCGTATTCCACGAAGTAATGGATATGGACAATGCCATAAAAGTTGCTTACGAATTCTATGAACAACATCCTGATGAAACCCTGATTGTAGTAACAGCCGACCACGAAACCGGAGGAATCGTTTTAGGAAAAGGTCCGTATACTTTGAACCTGCAAGCTTTAAAATCACAAAAAGTAAGTGAAAGCGGATATACTAAAATTGTAAACGAATTAAGAAAAAAATACAAGAATCAAGTACCTTGGGAAGTTATCAAGCAATCATTGAAGGATAATTTCGGATTTTGGGATAGTATTCAATTGAATGAAAAGCAAGAAGCATCCCTGAAGAAAGTATATGATGAATCATTTAGCGGTAAAGAGATAGATTTGACCAAAAGTGAATATCAACAAGACGAACCTTTGGCAGCTGAGGCCAAAAGAATTCTGGATGACATCGCTCTGGTAGGTTGGACCAGTGGTGGGCACTCTGGAGGTTATGTACCCGTATTCGCTATCGGAGCCGGCGCCCAACTATTCCAAGGTCGCATTGACAATACCGAAATTCCGGTAAAAATAGCAGAAGCTGCTGGTTATCCCAACAATTAATCAAAAGCAAGATAGTGCGACAAACGTTCCAAGTCTTTCTCAGTGAATTCCTCATACAAGGATAACTGGGAAAGACTTTTTAATTTTCCCTTTTTCCTCCTATATTCTATAATTACCTTTGCCTGATAAAAATTCATATAAGGATGAGAGCGAAGTTTGTCAAGCCCGGCCTTATTGGCATTTATCCGATGAATTGGTGCATTTCCGAGTTTAAACCATCTCAACATATCCTCATCTACATAGTTCACTTCCTTCAACTGAGCCATATCATAAAAACCTCCCAAACGTTTCCGGTAAGCCACAATCATGCGTGCAATGCCACTGCCTATTCCCGGAATCTTTTTCAACTCGGTAGTGTCCGCTTCATTCAAATCGACTAAAGTTCCTTCCGGATATTTATAAACCGCCAACGTATCTTTCTCCGCCTTTTTGATAAAGTGCAATGTATCCTGTTTCCGCCGAAAAGCCTCTGATATCTGGATATAAGGTTTTAACATATTAAATTTCTCGGACGACAAGCCATAAACACGAGAGAAATCATCCGCTGTCCTGAATTTACCGCCGGCTCTCCGGTATTGCAAAATAGTATGTGCAATAAAAGGAGGCAATCCACGTTGCAAAAATTCGATGGAATCGGCTGAATTTGGATCAAAAGCAGCCAATACCACCTCTCTTCTTTTAGGCTTATCATAGGAATATCGCAGAGATTCCTTCTCCTCCATCTCATGTACTCCGGCCAGAAAGTTTTTTATTTCTTCTATCCCCTCTTGATCCTGTTCCAAAGACTCTTCCTTTACTGGAAACAGAACCCATATACACATAAATATGAAAAGCAAAGTCAACAAAAAAAGTATAGCTCTGCGTTCGCTTTTCGAAAAATAGAAGAAGTCTTTCCACATTACAATTCTAAATTAGCCCTAATTCATTGATAAAAATCAAAATGATAGCCACAGGTGCCACGTATCTCAACAAGAAGATATACAGATTGAAAAGACCTGCTTTCAGTTTTCCCCCATTGGTCAATTCTTCATAAGAAACGGAACGTTTCAAATACCATCCTACAAAGATACATACCAGCAAGCCACCCAAAGGAAGCATTATTTTTGCAGTGACAAAATCAAGTAAGTCAAAGAATCCCTTATCAAACAGCGTATATTTCTGCATAACTCCCAATGACAAGGAAGAAATGACTCCAATTATAATGCACCCGAAAGTGACCAATCTAGCAGCACGGCCACGAGTTAAATTGAATTCCTCGTGCAGAAAAGCCGTCACCACTTCATGTAGAGAAATAGTAGAAGTCAATGCAGCCAAAGCCAACAAGACATAGAACATCACCGAGAAAATATAAGCTAATATCGGCACACCGCTAAAAGCTTGCTGAAAAACATTAGGCAATGTAATAAAAATTAATGATGGTCCCGCATCCGGCTGGATACCTACAGAAAAGGCCGCCGGAAAAATAATCAATCCGGCCAAGACAGCCACAAAAGTATCAATCACACCGACACTCAGAGCCGTATTTCCCAGTTTGGTTTCTTTCCCAAAATAAGAAGCATAGGTTGAAAGACATCCCATTCCCAAACTCAAGGAAAAGAACGCCTGCCCCATAGCCCCTAAGAAAACATCTCCGTTCACTTTACTGAAATCAGGCTTCAGCAGAAACTCCAAACCTTTTTCCGCATTGGGAAGCGACAATGAGCACCCCACCAAAACTACTATCAGTACAAACAAAACAGGCATCAGCACCTTCGAAGATTTCTCTATTCCATCTTTCACTCCCTTTACTATAACAAAATGGGTGGCCAATAAAAAGATGACCAGCCAGATAAGCGGACGAACAGGGTCCTTCGAAAAACTCTGGAAAGCAACCACAAAATCTTCCGGCTTCTTATCTGCAAAACCATTCATTCCCGCTTCCAATATATATTCCAAAGTCCATCCTGCCACTACCGAATAATATCCTAGAATAAGAAAACCGGCCAAAACCCCCAAATATCCCAACCACTTCCAATGAGTTCCGGGTGCCAAAACCTTATAAGCACGTCCCGTACTTGCTTTTGAATGACGACCTACTGTGAATTCGGCAATCATAATAGGCATTCCCAACATAAAAACACACGCCAAGTATACCAAGATAAATGCCGCACCTCCATGATTTCCCGTTTCATAGGGAAACCTCCATATATTACCAAGTCCTACAGCCGAACCTGCCGCCGCCAGAACAGCCCCAATCTTACTTCCGAAATTTACTCTTTCGCTTTTTTGCATAAAAAACTATCAAATTATTATAAATCAACACTGGTTAGCCTGCAAAAGTATAAAATTAATCGTACTTTTGCGACGAATCACAAAAAAATTAAAGTATGCTATATTATTTTAGAAAATATCCGGTATCCTTGATCATTGTAGCTATCATCTTTTATCTTTCCTTTTTCACTCCTCCTAAAACAGATGTGGAGGAAATCCCCTACATAGACAAAGTAGTGCATATATGCATGTATGGAGGACTCTGTTTCATTTTATGGATAGAATACCTGAGGAATCATAAGGCCATCAATTGGAATCATGTAATATGGGGAGGCATCATAACTCCTGTAGCTATGAGCGGGTGTATCGAACTGATGCAAGCTTATTGCACAGATACCCGCAGCGGTGACTGGCTGGATTTTCTGGCAAACAGCATTGGAGTCGGACTAGCCGCCTTAATAGGATATTACTTACTTCGCCCCCTTATATGGCGTAAATCCTAAAAAGAAACGCCGACGATTCTTCGCGAACAGTCGGCGTGATGATAAAAGTCAAAGTTATATAATAAAGATAGAGAGTCAACTTAACGGAAATCTTTCAGATCATTCTGCAACCTCTGACGAGTGAAAAAGATACGGCTTTTCACTGTTCCCAACGGAAGTCCCAGTTTTTCGGCAATTTCCCTATATTTAAATCCTGATACATACATAGCAAACGGCACACGGTAATCTTTAGGCAACGCATTCACGATACGATGTATCTCTTTCAAATCATAAGCACCTTCTGTAGAATCGAATCCTGAGTCCTGTGGAAGATTCAAATGGAACAAGTTATCTGTCTGATCGACGAAAGTCTGATCACGCACTGTTTTACGATAATTATTTATAAATATATTACGCATGATGGTGTACATCCATCCTTTAAAATTCGTATCTGGAGTAAACTTCTCTTCGTTGTCCAAAGCTTTAAGTGAAGTTTCCTGCAACAAATCATTAGCCTCTTCTCTGTCAGCTGTCAATTTAAATGCAAAGCGAAATAATTCGGTTTGTATACTTAGTAAATGCTGTGTAAAGTCGACTGTCTTCATATTAATCTATTTTTAAATTGTTATTTTCTGTTTTTGCTTTCTGCTGCAATATTAACGACTTCTCGCAAAAGTCACGACAGAAAAACTAACAACAAAGGGGGTATAAACTATCAAATAACAGTTTTTACCCCCTAAATTAACAGTTAACAGGTGGTTTCGTTTTAACTTTTAATTAGCCGGTATCCCTCCACCGGTTCCAGCATTACCTCCTCCACTTTTCAAATCATCATTATTAATGCTTCGCGCAGCTTTTTTTACCTGAGCCTTCAACTCCCCAAAACGCCAACTGATATTAAATCCATAATAACGCATCGGAATTCTGGTAGCAGTAGAAGAGCAGAAAGTAGGAGTATTGATGTTATTCTTAAAAGTAATATATTTATTAAATAAATTGGACGAGTTAAGAGATATAGTCAGCCTCTTTTCCTTCAAGAAAGAACGACTGAGCCCTATCGCATAATAATAGAAAGAGGAACTTTTACCTTGCAAAGAGATATGCGGAGTACCACCCCCTCCGTTCAGACTCAGACGCAGATCCCAAGGCAGAGTCTGCTGGAAGCTTCCGAAGACATTTCCTTCCCAGCCATGATTCTTTAAATCAAGCCCTGAACTTCTATAATCCACATAAGCTCCCCGTCCATTGATATTAAAGCGGGTTTTAGGAGACATATTCCAGTTCAAGAACAAAGACAAATTAATATTCTTACTTTTTCCTATATTATCATAGGTAGAATTCATCACACCATCTTTTATAAAAGAGTATTGCTCTATACCATTATTGACAAAAGAATAATTAGCACTGACATTTACATTAAATTTCTGCGAGAAACTACCGAAAGTAACACTAAGCGAATGGGCCTTTTCACTTTCCAAATCAGGATTACCGTAACTGATCGCAGTAGGGTTGCTGGTGTCAGTAAACGGATTCAAAAACCAAATACCCGGCCGGCTGATACGCATATTATAAGATGCCCTCAAACTTTGAGTAGGAGCCAATTGGTAAGAGAACATCAAGGATGGAACCAAATCATCAAACTGAGCATCAAACTTCTCATCCTTATTTTTATAATCCGCATCCATAAATGTATGCTCATAGCGAATTCCCGCCTTTCCACCGAGTTTTTTGTACTTCAGCTGATAGCCCAAATAAGCAGCCAGAATATCCTGCTTATGATCATATTGCGTACTCATATCCTGATCATACTTATATTCTCCGGTTTTATCGGCCAGATAATATTTACCATCACTTTTACTTCTACGAAAAATATACTTTATACCAGTTTCAATGCTGTGTATCGAATTTATCGGATTGGTATAGTCCAATTGAGCCGTATGCTCTTGTGTGCTGGCATCATTTTTAAAATATTGGTTTTGCAAAAGATAAGGAACATTCAACGTATCCTCATAATCCGTATTCGCTTCACTGTTATTGGGGGAATGGCTAAAACGATAAGAGAAAGTAAGAAGTTCCCCTTTCTTTTTAAACGAATGCTGATAATCCATGTTGCCTCCCACTTCGCCAAAGCCCGATTCATTATTCCCCAAAGAACCGTAACCGTAAACCGGATTACCGGCATGATTCGTCATCTGGGTATTTCCAATCCTCTTATTCGTAAAATTGCCAGTCATCAGATTCATAGAAAAACTAATCAGATTCAAAGTGTCAATCTCATAACTTCCTTCCAGACTGCCAAATTGAAAATTGCCATAGCTCTTGCTTCTTCGATGCGACTCCAAAAATTTATTTTCCTGAGACGTGAAATCCTCACGATATGAATCTTCAAATCCCTTTTGAGATCCCTGGTAGTTATAAGAATAATTACCGGTAACAGTGAACTTGCCCGACTGAACCGTACCATAACCGCCACCATACACACGCGTATTGCTTGCACCACCATTCAATGTCACCGTATATCCTTCCATTCCAGCTCCTATAGTGATAATATTCAAGATGCCCGCCACCCCTTCCGCGTCATATTTAGCCCCAGGCTCGGTGATAACCTCTATAGATTTAATGGAATTGGCCGGCATACTCCGCAATACCTCGGTAGGATTATTGCTCATCATGTTATTCGGCTTGCCATTAACATGCACTTTAAACTTACTGCTACCGTTTACTTGAATTTTATCCTCTCCATCTACAGTCACCAGCGGAACTTTACGGAGCATTTCAAGAGTCGTATTGGTTTTAGAATCCGGATCATCTTCTATACTATACGTCACTTTGTCTATTTCCGCCTTTACCAAAGGTTTCTGCGCTACCACCTCCACTCCTTTCAACATTTCAGTCGCTTCTGCTATCAGAATCTTACCCAAATCAACATTCCTACGATTTGCCGATATCGAGAACTCCTTCTGTACAGGAGACTTTCCTACAGAAGTAAAATGAATGAGATAAGTCCCCGGCACGGCAAGCCGTTCGTCAAACCTGCCGTCCGCTCCTGTCACAGCCAGTTTCACCGGCTTTGCAGGATTGTTCTTCAATGAAATACGGATTGTAGAATACGGTTCCCCTTCATTAGACAAAGAATCTAATAAGACTCCCTTGACTGAGAACTGGCCTTGGACAGCCTTTTGCGCCTTCGCCGTAAATGACAAACTTGCCACAAGCAAGATAATGCCCCATAAAATGTTGTGTTTCATATATCAATAATGAGTTTGTGTTTGTTGCAAAGGTAGGTAAACGATAGCAAGTAGTTTATTTTCAGACGTTAAAGAAGCCTATATATTATCTACCAGCGAGTATAAGGATTCTTCATCAAAAAAGAATTATAATAACGAATATCTCCCGTTACCTCTTTTTCGATGAAATGGGGCTTTTTGAACAATTCGTCCTCACTATTCAATTCCACTTCCGCTACAGTCAAGCCTTCATTCTCACCATAAAACTCATCCACTTCAAAGATATGCTCTCCACTTTTCACCAAATACCGGATTTTATCAATCACCCCAGGCTCACACAGTTTCATCAACTCTTCGGCCTCTTGCAAACTGATCTCCTTCTCCCACTCATAACGACTTGTACCGGAGTCATTGGAAGCCCCTTTGATAGTAAGATACCCTTTATTATCCCGAATACGCACCCGGACAGTTCTTCCACGAGCACTACAGATATAACCTTGCACAATATGACTATGTGCATAAGCCTCTAGTTTATAACTGTCGTCCTTTACTAAAAATTTTCGTTCTATTTCTTGTCCCATAGCGTTTTAATATATAAAAAAGCCCCGCAGAGAATAACCTCAGCAGGACTTCACTATTTATTTTCCGTTTTTATCCATACATGGCATAGCCTACCATAATAACAAGGGCTAATACAATTAATCCGATGAACAGACCTTTTACAATCCTATTTGCTTTCTCTTCTTCCCGCTTACTATAAGCAGCTTTCTTATTCTTTCCCATAAGTATTTCATTTTTAAGATTAAACCATCTCTTTTGAATATCCCAAAAGTACAAAGTTTCTAGAAGAAAACAAATAAATTACGAAGAATTTACTAATTCTCCGAACCGGAAAACTCCATCAAGTATGCCTTGATAAAGCCATCAATCTTTCCATCCATCACTCCGTTCACATCCGAAGTTTGAAAATTAGTACGATGATCCTTCACACGACGGTCATCAAAGACATAACTGCGTATCTGTGATCCCCATTCAATCTTCTTCTTGCCTGCCTCCACCTTGGCCTGTTCTTCCATGCGGTGCTGCAATTCCTTATCATATAAAATTGAACGCAACTGTCTCATCGCATTTTCCTTATTCTTCGGCTGGTCACGGGTTTCAGTATTCTCAATCAAGATTTCCTCTTCCTCACCGGTATACGGATCTTTATATTGATAACGCAGACGTACTCCTGATTCCACCTTGTTCACATTCTGTCCGCCGGCCCCTCCCGAACGGAAAGTATCCCAAGACATACGGGCAGGTTCAATTGTCACTTCAATACTATCATCCACCAACGGCGTTACAAACACAGAAGCAAAAGAAGTCATCCGTTTCCCCTGAGCATTATAAGGAGACACGCGCACCAAGCGGTGGACTCCATTCTCACCTTTCAGATAACCATATGCAAAACTGCCCTCAATATTCATAGTCACCGTCTTGATTCCGGCCTCATCCCCATCCTGAAGGTTAGCCACGCTCACTTTATAGCCATTGGTCTCCGCCCAACGCATATACATACGCATCAGCATGGAAGCCCAATCCTGACTTTCAGTACCACCGGCACCGCAATTAATTTTCAATACACAATCCATTTGGTCGGCCTCCTGGCGAAGCATATTCTTCAGTTCCAATGCCTCCACCGCAGTGACAGCCTTTTGATACGCTGCATCCACTTCTTCTTCGGTAACCAAATCATCTTTACAAAAGTCAAAAGCCAATTCCAGTTCATCTGCCATCGTCTTTACCTCACGGTAACCGTCGATCCATTTTTGCAGATCTTTCACCTTCCTCATTTGTGCTTCTGCTTTCTTGGCATCATCCCAAAAACCGGGCGCCTGCGTACGCAGTTGTTCTTCTTCCACCTGAACCAGTTTATTTTCTATGTCCAGATATCTTTCAAGTGCCGCAGTACGTTCTTTTACGTCTTTCAGTTGCTCTATTGTTATCATCTTGAGAATTTTTGCATTTCAAGGTGCAAAGATAGTGGAAATCTATTCATTTTCCCATTATTCTTCGTACATCTTTTCTATTTCGGCAGCATAGTTCTTGTTCAGCACATTACGTTTTATTTTCAACGTATTGGTCAGCTCACCACGTTCCATACTGAAAGGATGGGGCAACAAGGTAAACCTCTTGATCTGTTCATAATGTGCAAACTGCTGCTGCAGTGTATCAATCCGCTCTTTAAACAAATCGATAATTTCCGGTTTCTGCAACAGTTCCTCCATACTTTCATAGCGAATACCTTTTTTTGCGGCATACTCTTTCACCAGTTTATATTCAGGAATTATCAAAGCAGAAACAAATTTACGTTCATCGGCAATAATAGAAATCTGATCGATATAACGGTCTACCACCAATTTGGCTTCAATGGCTTGAGGAGCGATATACTTCCCGTTTGAAGTTTTAAACAAGTCCTTGATACGCTCTGTAAGGAACAAATGCCCATCTTTTATATAACCCGCATCACCGGTATGGAACCATCCGTCTTCAGTAAACGCCGCTTTCGTAGCAGCTTCCTTTTTATAATAGCCATGAGTGATTCCCTCACCACGTAGCATTATTTCGTTATTCTCCCCTATTCTGACCTGCACATGAGGCATGATACGCCCCACCGAACCAACCACATGGTCATTATCATTCTCACAAGCAACCGTTGCAGTAGATTCCGTCAATCCATAACCGGCTACCATATTAATTCCCACCGACAAAACAAACTCCTGTACAGCCGGCGGAATAGCCGCACCGGCAGTAGGGAAGAAACGCCCGTTTTCAATGCCAATAGTCTTTTTCAACAAGCTATAGATCGTTTTCTCATAAAATTTATATTTCATGTGCAATACAGGCGGAGGAGTCAGCCCTTTGTACACATATTCCAAATTATGTTCACGCCCCACTTTAATAGCATCCAGCATCAACTTCTTTTTCAATCCGGTTGTCTCATTGATTTTTTCTTGCACGCCGGCATACACTTTCTCCCAGAAACGGGGAACACTGCACATAGCCGTAGGACGGATCTCCTTTATTGTCTTCTGGATATCAGCAGGACGCAAGTTGATAGACAAAGTACACCCCATCGAAAGACACCAGCAAGTCCATGCACGCTCAAACACATGAGTAAAAGGAAGGAAATTCATAATTACATCCTGATCACCCAATTGAGGGAAACGTTCATCGTGTGCCGGAATGGCCGCCTCATAGCAAGAATGATGCAACATCACCCCCTTGCTGTCTCCGGTTGTTCCACTGGTATAAAGAATATTGGCAAGATCACCATTACCCGACTCTGAAGTACGCTTGTCTACCTCAGCTTGATGCGGATGCGCCTCGCCCAATTTCAGAAAGTCATCAAAATAAATGGAAGTCTGGTCCCGCTCATCACGTTTTACCTCCTTGTCGAAAATTATAATCTGTTTCAGTTGGCTTCCCAGCTGCATAACCCGGAACGCCACATCATATTGCAACTGTTCACCTACAAAGATATAACGTATTTCGGCATCACCTACCATATAATGTACCTGCGCCTCGGAACTGGTAGCATAAAATGGTACAGTAACAGCCCGTACCCCAAAAGCTCCAAAGTCCACATACAGACATTCCGGTTTATTTTGAGAAAAAACTGCTATATTTTCCTGTATGCCTATACCTAATTCTATCAATGCATTCGAAACTGTTTTTACAGTTGCGGCAAACTGGTTCCAAGAAACCGGAATCCATGTTTCTGTTTTATAATCGCGGTAACGCAACGCTACACGATCACCATATTTCCCTGCCTGACGTTGTATCAGGACAGATAAGAAAGAACTACTCATTCCAAAGATTTATTTTTAATTCATCGGCAAAGTTATCGTTTAATTTGGAATTATCCTCTATAAACAGGCATTAATTTTCCCAACCAGTCAAAGAGTTAGAAGAAATCAGCCAAAAGTTTTAGTTGCATATCTAACTTAATTACCTACTTTTTTCATCACCGTTTACCACGCAAAAATAGTATCTTTGCAACACATTAAATTATTAAAATCAAGATGATTGATATAGAATATTACACTTCCGAAGCAACCACATTGCTGAATTCGTTAATCGGTATCCCCTCATTGAGCCGGGAAGAAGAAGCTGCCGCCGACTTTCTGCAGAACTATATTGAAGAAACAGGTATCATGACCGGTCGTTCGGGCAACAACATTTGGTGTATCAGTCCGATGTTCGACCTCAACAAACCGACTATTTTACTAAATTCCCACATCGATACCGTAAAACCGGTAAACGGATGGCGGAAACATCCTTTCACTCCGAAAGCCGAAAACGGAAAGATTTACGGTTTGGGAAGTAATGACGCCGGCGCCAGTGTAGTATCCTTATTTCAGGTGTACCGCCATCTCTCTATAACCGAGCAGGCATACAATCTGATCTTTCTTGCCTCATGTGAAGAAGAAGTTTCCGGAAAAAACGGAATAGAAAGCGTATTGCCCCAACTACCTCCCATCACCTTGGGCATAGTGGGTGAACCGACAGAAATGCAGCCTGCCATTGCCGAAAAGGGATTGATGGTGCTGGATGTTACCGCATACGGAAAAGCCGGACATGCCGCACGCAATGAAGGAGTGAATGCTATTTACAAAGTACTGGAAGACATTCAGTGGTTCCGTGATTATAAATTCCCGAAGGAATCCTCCCTGCTAGGCCCCGTCAAAATGAGCGTGACACAAATAAATGCCGGCACGCAGCATAATGTCATCCCCGATACTTGTACTTTCGTTGTGGATATCCGCAGTAATGAATGTTACTCTAACGAAGAACTATTCAAAGAAATAAGCGCCCGTCTAAAAAGCGAGGCGAAAGCCCGTTCTTTCCGCTTGAACTCATCTCATATCAGTGCCGAGCATCCCTTTGTGAAACGCGCGGTAAAACTAGGACGTGTACCTTTCGGCTCTCCTACTTTGTCCGATCAGGCGTTGATGAAGTTCCCGTCTGTCAAAATCGGTCCGGGAAAGTCCTCCCGTTCACATACGGCTGATGAATATATCATGGTTTCGGAAATTGAGGAAGCAATAAGGCTTTATATCGAGATGCTGGACGGACTGGTGCTGTAAACGACTTACAAAGACGCTATTTCCCCTATAGACAGACCGGTAACCTGTGCAATTACATCAAATGCAATACCGGCCTGTTTCATTTTTTTTGCATTCTTGAAGCATTCTTCCTTACGACCTTGCTCAAGACCTTCTTTAAGACCTTCCTCACGCCCTTTTTTCAACTGGGTGGACATCACACTGTACCAATCACGGAAATTCTTCAAACTTTCCCAATACTCGCCTAATTCCTTAGGATTGAACTTAGCTATCTCGGCAGCCTCGAAAAGACGGTCGAACACACGGTTCTGCAACGCACGCGGACGCTCGAACAGGGAAGACAGGTTACGCAGAACGAACAGCCATTTGTCGAACATGCTCTCCAACTCATCCTCCTTCTTGTTGAACTTCGGCATTTCAAGATAGATAAAAGTAAGCTTGTCATAAAATACCTTATGGGTGTACAGGTCCACCAGCTTCACTTCGTGGTGGAAATAGTCCCCGTCCGTATCATTGAAAGTGAAATTAAGGATGCCGATGATATAAACAGCTTTCAACTCATAATCCCATTTTCCCCGTTGGGACTGTTCACGGATAGGGAAAGTAGCATAATACACACTGCGGTCTTTAAAGAACTGCTGCTCACCACGCTGCATTTCCACCAAGAATTTCTCGCCCTTCTCGTTTTCGCAATATACATCAAACACCGCACGGCGGTCATACTCCTGCGTATCCAGATGCTCCGCATTCAAATAGGTGACATCCTTCACTGTCTCTTCCTTGAACAGAAGCGCGTTCAGGAAACTGATAAGAAGTTCCTTGTTCATTGCCGTGCCGAAAAGCAGCTTGAAGCCGAAATCGGTATAAGGGTTGATGTATTTATCCTGTATGCCTTCTGTTCCCATATCTATCCGAGGTTTAATAAGTTATGATACAGGACAAAAGTAATCAATATACTGCAATTCCCCGTCTTAAAAGAAAGATTTAACTATTTATCGCCTCCTCCACTTGACATCATCCAAAATCACAGTCGAAAAGTTATCACATAAATTCATTATTCAATCCTGTTACAGTCTGTCCTTCCATTACTCATCAAACGGTTTCTGATACCCTAAGAGTTTCCGTTCAATTAAAAAACAGATCAAACTCTTTTTTATACTTTCCAAAAGAGAAAACATAAGGATTAAATTCAACAGATTCCGTGACATCAACCAATTGATTATAATCAGACAGAATCTTTTTCACATCATCTATATCATATCCGTCAGGCATATACACCGGGTGTAAATGATCAAAGTCCGCCAAGTCGTTCGTCAACAAGTTGGAGGCTATCCCCTTGCCGGAATCCAATCCGGGATGAGGAGTAAAGAAAGAAAAAAAGACTTCAATATTGTTTGTTGGAGTCCAGTCCCTGATATAAGGTAATATGTTCTGCAAATAGTTTTTAGACATTCCCGGATACAATACCTGTAAAACCGGCCGTGCTGTTATATGATATCGGGCACATAAATCCATTGCTTTAAACACGGTTTCGGTCCAAATGCCCGAACGGCTTTTCAATGAAGATACAAGGTGTTCATTTTCAAAGCTCTCCACTCCCATAATCAGATGAGTAACCCCGAATTCTCTCAAGACAGATATGGACTGTTCATTCACCCGGTCAATTCTTGTTTCCGCTATCACCTTCTTGAAAGATAACCGGAAGTCACATGCTGCTAGGATATGTGGTGACTGCAAAATATCATCGTCTATGATTTTCAATATTTGCCGATTAGCAAGACGCTTCAAATCGGAACGGACTACCTCGACAGACCTGTGTGAACAAACTCCTGCATTCCAAATGCGGCGCAGTGAACAGAAATTACAATTGTACACGCACCCGAAAGTGATCTCATAACATACTGGATCGTTCCGATAACAATCAAACAAAGGTAAATCCCAAATATCGCCCACTTCGAAATCAATATCATACTGCCTTCTGCCTTCCACGATCCTATCCAAAGGGAATTGGTCAAACATTCCGGCAAGAGGAGCCCCTTTGATAATTTTGTCAAAACAAGGATAATTCGTTGATATTCTCTCTGCATTCATGCTGGCAAAAATTCCCCCAAGGATTACATAACACCCCTCGCTCTTGGCTATCTGCGCTAATTTCACGGCATGGGGGAAAGTTGCCGTATTGGATGTGATCAGCACAAAGTAAGGTTGCTCTCCCTGCAAATGCCTAGAGAAAGACTGCTCTGTCCTTCCCTCTACATACAATGAAAGACGGAACTTCTTGTCCAGTTCCAAAAATCTGATCAAATAGGGGAAAGTCAATGCCAACGCGTATTGATGAGAAACGATCTGGTATCCGCTTGAAGGCTGAACCAGGCATAATCTGTCGGAAAAAACGGGCATAGTGCACTATCTTATATAGGGTGAAGTCTTGGAACTGACGAATTTCTGTATCATGTCTAGTTCAATGTCAGTAATATTAACCGACAGGTTCAGCAAGGCCAACAGCTGCCTGATGTGTTGCTTACTAATGTCTTCACAGCGTTGCAAATCGTCTCCCCAACTTACCTGACGGTCTAGGTGAGTATAAAGTTTCCGCCCCTGCTCCAGTTCCATCTTGTACGCATCGTAAAAATCAGAGCCTTTTGAATATACAACACCCGGTTTCGTCCGATCCTCCCTTGTTACAAGAACCATATTATCTGAGAATTCCCTTTTGAATATGGAGAAGTGATTTTTCAGATAGACATCAATGTTCAAGGTTCTTCCGTAAAAATAAGCTGCTATGATGGTTGCCAGCAAATCGCATTTTACATTCGCTTGGGTAACCACATTACCCGGAGTCACTAAATTACTGTATGTCGCGTACATCCGGCAGACATTCTCGTCCCGTGGATCAAGAATATAGATGCAGACATGCATGGTCCGATGCTGTTCTTCACACAGATTCATTAAGCTAGGCAGAGTGATGTCTCGAGTGTAGCGTCCGCTTCCCCCGTCATACCACCATTCATGGGTGTTTGTCCTGCATTCGCGGTGATGATTATTGATTTGATAGGGCTGCAATACTTTAAATTCACCTATTTTCATCTTTTTGGGAGATGCCCAAACCAGCAAGCCACCCAGTATAACTGCGACAGACAAGGAAGAGAATAAGGTTTCGAGTATGGACTTCCATAGCAAGTACCTGGTTTCACCGGTAGCCAGATTTGGATAAATCACATAATGCAGGACTAAAAAAAGACCGCCCAACAATCCAATGATTACTATCCCGAATTTTACCTTATTGGATATCATTTCCAATTCCTCTAGTTCCATAATAAATTGTTTTTCTTTGTTTTTACATTGTATGGTATCAAAGGCACTAAAAAAGCGAGGAAAGAAACCGCTCCATTATGGGAAGCATTTTCTTTCCTCGCTTGAAAATAGTCTTATGGTAAAGAGGGTGTGCCAAGATGACAAGGCACACGCCTTTTTATCTAATTAAAACGGAACTCCTATCAAGGTTTTGCATTTCTGATTACTTCGATAGTAAAGTCGAATGAAGTAGTACCCCAGTCATGCTTGTATGCGACGGTTACAGTAACTACCTTTTCGTAGATTGTACCGGTCGGGTCGATTGTACATTTCAATTTACCGTTTTCAATTGTCCAACCTTCTGTCTTTGTAGAGAAGGTAAGTCCTGTTGATGAAGTAGCTGTTCTATACAATGACTGTTCAGCAGCAAGCAAATCGAATTTACCATCTTTTACATTGTACTTCACAACATTCTGGTCAATATAGTCTTTCAGAACCAATGAGTTCCATACAGATGTCTTCTTGTCAGCACCTAATACAGTCTTAGCATAAGTTACGAAATCAATTACTGTATTCTTAGCCAAAGTTGCATCATAAAACTTGCCCAAGTTAGCTGTTCCTGCGAATGCTTTCAACGGGCTTTGAACCTTCCATGTATCAGTTCTGTAGAAGTTATCTTTAGCTACAGTACCATCATACAGGTCAATCTTCAATTCCTTAACCTTGGCTGCATCTACTGGTGCAGTGAACTTAACAGTGTTGCCTTCGAATGTCAATGTACCCGCAGTTATCAAACCTTTCACATAATCATTCTGCTTTTCAGCATCCAAGTTAAAGGCAAGAGTAGCATCAGTCGGAATTACAGTGTACATGTCATCGAATACATTTGATTCCAATGTATAAGTTGTCTTGTCTGCACTCCATTTACCAATGATAGTCTGTGCTTTATATTCTTCCTTAACTGTTGCGCTGAAGTTACGAGTTACAGAAACATCTGTCAATGTCAAAGCAAAATACTTAGCATCATAGTTGTTCCATACTGCATAAGGCATTTTGTTCTTACCAAATGTACCATTCCAAGCACTAAACTTATAAGTCTGTCCACTAACCTGAGCTTCAGGAGAAACATACAATGTTGTTTTCGGCAACTTAGCCTTAGCTCCAACCATCAAGAACAGAGAGTCTTTATCTGCATTGGTTCCACCATTTCTGTAATACAACAAGATGTCACCGTCAGCAATAGTCAATTCATCTGAATCAATGTTAGAAGCCATTTCTGCTACTCCATTTGTTTTAGAAACTTGCTCATATGCCTTAGTTTCTTCGTTATAAGCATACAACGGCAATAAATAATTCTTCCAAGAGTAATTATCACCAGCCACAACGTCACGACCACCAACTTCCGATTCAAACTTACGCACATTCAAAGAAACAATCTGAGTCTTAGTAGCATAGTCCAAAGCCAGTGTACCTTCATTAGGAATCAAATCTACAGTACCGTAGTTAATTTCTTTTTCCGGACGAACAGCTTTCACGAAAATCGTATTCTTGAATACATAGTCATCCACACCTTCTACCTGAGATTTTACAGTTGTTGTAACCTCAACACCTGCATATTCATTGATAGCAGAAGACTGATAAGCTTCTTTCACAGCCAAGATACCGTCTTTAACCTCAAAAATACCCTGACGTGTATTTATTGTCTGGCCATCGAACGTTATCTCCATATCCTGATCAATCAACTTGAAAGACTGGGTATATTCAATATTCGTTTCTGCCAAAGGCATTACTTTCTGATTAATAACAACAGCTGCATTGACTGAATCATTCAAATTGAATTGTTCTGTATAGTTAAACTTATCAGCAACCTCCCAAGTATTAGCAGTTTTTACAGTTGATGTTATTTCACGAGGATCAATTTCTTGTCCCGGGAAGATACGGTAAGCATGGATATCTTCACTATATACATTGGCAACCTGTACATTGAAATAGTCAGATGCAGAAACATACTGATTATACATCTTCACGTCCAATGAGGTTTTATAGTTTGTGCCAGATACCATATTCTGCGGACGCATAGAAACGCTCAAGATACCATTTTCCAATGAAGCCGATTTTTCCACATAGCTCAATGCGGGAACAGCAGCTCTGGTCTTGTAGGTATCAGAGAAATAGAATTCAGCGTCGGACAAAGAAAATGTTTCAGGATATACCTTGAATTCTGCTTTAGCCAGAACAGACGCAAATAAAACATCTTTGTCCCTATTACCGTCTTTATCCTTATATTTCAGCAAATAGGCATAAACGATATCATTCATATCGTCTGTTGCCTGCTTTCTATAAACGATAGTCTGTAAACCATTGAAAGCAGAACCTTCCATCAGCAATGTATATTCCCTGCCATCAATAGTTACCTTCATGGTCTGATCTTTTTCATTGTAGATCATTGACGGAATAGTGGCATTGTACTTGAATGAAGTCTTATAATCACCAATATTAATGTAGCCATCCTCATCCACATAAATCAAATTACCTACTGCATCAGCAATATCATCGGCACTGGCATTGGCACCAGTAGCCTTAATCTTTTCACCGGCTTCATTCAATACATACTCATAAGTACCGCCTTCGTCTACACTGACCATCCAGTAGCTATCGGCATCCACTTTGAACTTCGGAACGATAGAAGAGCCTGCAGGACCTGCGGGACCTTGTATACCCTGCAAACCTTGTTCGCCCTGAGCACCGTCCTTACCATTAGAGATGATAATTTTAGAGCCGTCAGTAAAGGTCAGTTCATAGCCATTGGCAACCGCTGTGTATGAGCTGATGGATTTGCCGGCTTCAATCGCTGCATCCAGACTAGCAATGGTGGCCTTGATATCAGTCAACTCTTTGTCGATGCGGTCAATGTCATCATCATAGTCCTTACAAGACACAAATGTTCCTGTCGAGGTCACCATTAAGGCTCCGAACAGGATTGCACTTAAAAACTTTTTGTTCATAATAGAAAAACTTTAAATTTATAAATTTAAAAAACTAAAATTGGTTATACATATTAATTTCATTATTAATAGCTTAGCTAGTTTACTGCCTGCAAATGATGCCTCCTTCTTTCTTGAGTCTGATATGACAAAGGTGATACCCCGACAATACGGCTGAAAGCAGAGTAGAAAGCACTTTTCGAAGCAAAGCCACAACTGCAAGGCAGCTCAGTCAGCGCACAACGTCGGGAACAGAGAAGTTCTTTGGCATATTCCACACGATACGTGTTCACAAGTTCCTTCAAATTACAACCGAAGTATTTGTTCACCACATTGCTCAGATAGGTCTGGTTTGTTTCAAGCAGTGCACTCAGTTTCTTCAGAGAAAGCGAGGTGTCAAGAAATACCTGACGTATCTCAAGCTGGTACAATATACCTTTATATATATTACAATCCACCTTGCGAATGTCTGTTTCCTTTCCGGCAAACTCCTCTTTCCATTGCCGCTCGGCAGCCTTGAAAAGCAAAGTCTTCTGTCGCTCGGAAGTAGCGGTCGTGCGTTTACGTCTCAGAAATAGATATTCCATCTGCTTTATGTTGTTTTCATTTAATTATACCGCTTCAAAGACCAGATATATTCCATATATAAAAAGGTCTTAAAAACGACATTTTTGTAGATCTCTTGATAAGAGATCTACAAAAGGTATTAACACACATTATATCAACATATTACAGAGCTGTTGAAACGAAATAAAGAAGAATATAAATAAATGAGAGAACTATTTTTTTATATAAATTCCTATTTTTTTTGCCAAAAATGTATTAGTTCTCAAAACTTTGCTTATTTTTGCACAGAAAATATATATCTCTTATCAAGAGATATATAAATCGGTTCATGTAAAAGCGAAGCATAACAAACTGAAAAACAGAAGATTTCCTCTTATAAAGAGTTCATGTTAGCTTTAAAAGAAGAAAAGTTCATCCTTTTAACTTTTTTTATTTCATCAAAGAGAAAACCGCCAACCAGTTTTTTTAAAAAGTTCTACTATAAAAGTCCGGGAGCATTTGGGATTATTGTGGAAATAACAATAGATCGGGTCCTGTTGCATAAACCTTTTCTATCTCCTGATTAAACCTTTTTATACGGATGTATTCTATCTCCATAGCCTTTGGAGTTATCTCCATAAGCTTTGGAGTTATCTCCCAAGGCTATGGAGTCAACTCCAAAGGCTTGCGGAGATAAAACAGGCAGGAAGAAAACCCTTAACCATACGGCGGGAAAGGTTTAGAGATATGGATAAGATCTTTTAAGGATGAAGCTGACTACAAGGCTACGCATTCCTTACGTAGGGAGGAAAAATCCCCAGACAGCCTTCTTTTAAAAAAGCGAAACAGCATATGGGCAGGAAGATATACATCTGACTACATGTATGGTATATAGCAACAAGTCTAAATGCTAAAGTGAGGGCATATATGCAATCCCAATTCTTACTTTTGCCTGCCATACAAACCATACATAAAATTACGAACGCTCGTACAGGGTATCACAAACAATCGCATGAAATAAAATCCCCACTAAATTTCTGCTGACCCCAAAGCCGGACAAGCCCTCATTTCAGCAGGCTGAAGGATTTATATCCGGATGAAGGAAATAAAGTGAAAATGGTTCATTATAACAAACTGATTAACAATAAATTAGCTTAAAATGAAGGATTTGAAGGAAAAAAAACAGGTTATAGAGCCAAATCTTCTCTATAACCTGCATATACTCAAATCACCTTGAAACATTCAGAGAGTGATATCTTTCATTATCTTTTCTAATGCTCCGGCATTATGGTTCACATAATTTCCGGCAGCTTTCCCTGCTTGTTGCAAATAAGCCTCATCCGACAGGAATTTGTCCATCAACCGTTTAAAATCATCATAACCGGTTACTTCAAAACCGCCTTTCTGCTCCAACAAATGTTGCGCCTCGCGGAATTTCTTGTTGTTAGGTCCGAATATCACAGGAATACCATATACAGCCGCTTCCAGCACATTATGAATTCCAACTCCAAAGCCACCTCCAATATACGAAATCTCACCATATCGGTAAATGGAGGACAGCAGTCCGTAACAGTCGATAATCAAACAATCGGCCTGTGTCACATTTTCTTCCGTAGCCTCGGTATAGCGGATGCACGGACGTTTCACCTTATCTAAAATCTCCCTCAAATGACTGTCGCTCACCACATGAGGAGCAATAACCAGCTTCATCTCAGGATGCTCATTGAAATACTTGATAAAAATATCCTCATCCGGTCCCCATGAGCTGCCTGCAACAAAAGTCAACGAATCACCTTTGAACTTCTCCACCAGCGGAAGCTGCTTGGCTTGATGGCAGATATCCAGCACGCGGTCAAAACGAGTATCGCCCACAACTGTCACATCGGTCACGCCAATTGTCGCCAGCAATTCTTTGGAAACTTCGTTCTGTACAAACAAATGAACAAAAGTCCTCAGCACCTCACTATATCTCTTCCCATACCAACGGAAAAAAATCTGATTGGGACGGAAAATGGAAGATACGCTATAGGTGGGAATACCTCTCCTATGCAACTCATTCAAGTAATTCTGCCAAAATTCGTACTTGATAAAAAACACCATACAGGGATTAGCCAATTCTACAAACCGACGGACATTACGCGGAGTGTCGAAAGGCAGATAGCAGACAAGGTCTGCCCCCTGGTAGTTCTTTCTCACTTCATACCCTGAGGGAGAAAAGAAAGTCTGCAATATTTTATATTCGGGATGCTCCTTACGGATACGTTCTATCAAAGGGCGTCCCTGTTCGAACTCCCCCAATGAAGCTGCATGAAACCAAATATAACGGGCATTTTTGTCTATCTTGTTACGCAAGATATCAAATACTTCCCGGTGTCCTTTCACCATTTTGGCGGGCTTGGCGCTGAACAGGCCGGCAACCTTCACCCCGAATAGATAAATATAGATGACTAGGTTATAAATCATAACTACCGGCTATTACTTGAGCACTTCCACAGCCCGACGAATGCGTCGCAATGTTTCTTCTTTCCCTAAAACGGCTGAAATATCAAACATATGCGGGCCTTTACCTTCGCCTACCAAGGTTAAACGGAAAGCATTCATTATATTACCCAAGTGATAACCTTTATCTTCTATCCATTTCATGACCACAGCCTCCTGATTCTCCAGCGAGAAGTCGTCCAAGGCCTCCAATACGTCCGCCAACTCCAGCATACGTTCGGGAGAGTCCTCTTTCCAACGTTTTTTACGGGTCTTCTCATCATATTCCGTAGGAGCGACGAAGAAGAATTTGCAAGTTTCCCACAAATCCTTGATAAAACTTACACGATCTTTCATCAAGCCTACCACGGTCACCACTTTATCCATAGGAGCTTCAATGCCATGCTCTTTCAAGATCGGCATGAAAAGCCCGGCTACTTCCTCATTGCTTTTCTTCAATATATATTCATGGTTAAACCATTTTCCTTTTTCAAAGTCGAATTTTGCCCCAGCTTTGCTGCAACGGTGCAGGTCAAAAAGCTTCACCAGTTCATCCAAGGACATCAGTTCCTGGTCATTTCCCGGATTCCATCCCAACAGGGCAAGGAAATTGATAACAGCTTCGGGCAGGTAACCCGACTCACGATAACCGGAAGACACCTCACCGGTCTTGGGATCGTGCCATTCCAACGGGAAAACAGGGAAGCCAAGACGGTCACCATCACGCTTGCTCAGTTTACCGTTACCATCCGGTTTCAACAACAAGGGAAGATGTGCGAACTCGGGCATGGTATCCACCCAGCCGAAAGCCCGGTACAGCAGGACATGCAACGGAGCGGAAGGCAACCATTCCTCACCACGGATTACATGGGAAACTTCCATCAAATGGTCGTCCACAATGTTTGCCAAATGATAAGTAGGCAGTTCATCCGCCGATTTATATAAAACTTTATCATCCAAAATGGAAGAATTGATCACTACCTCGCCACGGATAATATCATGTACGTGTACATCTTCATTCGGTTCAATCTTGAAACGTACCACATATTGCTTCCCATCGGCAATCAGTGCATCCACTTCTTCTTTCGGCAGAGTCAAAGAGTTACGCATAGACATACGGGTAGAAGCATCGTACTGGAAATTAGAGATTTCCTGACGTTTGGCGTCCAACTCCGCCGGAGTATCGAAAGCAATATATGCCTTACCGCTGTCAAGCAACACCTGTACATATTTCTTATAAATATCACGACGTTCAGACTGACGGTAGGGGCCGTAGTTACCACCAAAGCTGACTCCTTCGTCGAAGTTTATCCCCAACCACTTAAACGACTCAATGATATATTCTTCCGCACCCGGAACAAAGCGATTTGAGTCGGTATCTTCTATACGGAAAATTAAATCTCCACCATGCTGGCGAGCAAACAGATAGTTATACAAGGCTGTGCGCACACCGCCGATATGCAACGCTCCCGTCGGGCTCGGAGCAAAACGAACTCTTACTTTTCTTTCTGACATTGTTGTTTTATATAAAATACGCTGCAAAATTAATCTAAATTTCCCGATTTTTTCGTATTTTGCGCGCAAAAATATACGATTATGAGAAGTTTCAAGACCAACCAACGGTTTTCATATAAAAATTTGATTTATAAAAGCCTTATTTTCATTGCCACAGTATCAGTGATAGTCTACTTTTTACCCAATGAAGGAAAGTTCAACTATCAATTTGATATAAACAAGCCTTGGAAATACGGACTGTTACAGGCATCATTTGATTTTCCGATTTACAAAAACGACATACAAGTACAAAAGGAACAGGACAGCATCCTGGCAGACTATCAACCTTATTTCCAGATAGACAAGGAAGCCGAAAAAAATGTCCTTTCCAAATTAAGGGAGGATTACAACAAGACCTTACGCCATTCACTGCCGGGCACGGACTATGTACGTTATATTGAACGCACATTAAAGGCACTGTATGAGGACGGAATCATTGCCGGAAATGACTTGAAGCGTATGGAGGAAGACAGTATCATTGCCATACGGCTGGTAGACAAGAATGTAGCTACGAGCCGTTTTATCGACCAATTGTACACCGTGAAGGAAGCCTATGAATATTTGCTGAATGCGGATACCACCCACTACAAAAAGAAGATATTACAACAATGTAATCTGAATGATTACATTACACCTAATCTGGTTTATGATGAAGAAAAGTCCGAGGCGGCGCAAAAAGACCTGCTCTCTAATATTTCATGGGCAAACGGCTTTGTGCTGAACGGACAAAAGATTATTGACCGTGGAGAAATTGTTGATGAGCAGACTTACAACATATTGGAATCCTTACGCAAGGAATGGGAAAAACGTAGCGACTCGGTACAAGAGAAAAGACTGACATTGGCCGGACAAATATTATATGTAGGAATCTTCCTGTTCTGCTTCATGGCCTATCTGGAGTTGTTCCGGGCAGATTATTATGAACGGAAAGGAACACTCACCCTGCTATTTGCGCTGATTGTGTTCTTCCCCGTCCTGTCTTCCATTATGGTGGAACAGAACTTGTCAAGTATTTACGTGGTTCCATTTGCCATGATTCCGATTATAGTCCGTGTTTTCCTTGACTCAAGAACGGCATTCATGGCACATGTCACTATCATTTTGCTTTGCTCCATCACTTTACGTTTTCCACATGAGTTTATCTTGTTACAGGTAGTGGCAGGAATGGTGGCGATCTATAGTTTGAGAGAATTGTCCCAACGGTCGCAATTGTTACGGACGGCTTTGGTTGTATTTATCAGTTACGCTTTATTATATTTTGCTTTCGAGCTGATTCATGAAGATGATTTGACCAAGCTGAATACGCGCATGTACATCTATTTTATGATCAACGGTATCTTACTGCTGTTCGCTTATCCGTTACTGTTCCTTTTGGAGAAAATATTCGGTTTTACTTCAGATGTGACTTTGGTGGAACTGTCAAATATCAACAATAGCTTGCTTCGGGAAATGTCCGAAGTAGCTCCGGGCACTTTCCAACACTCATTGCAGATGGCAAACCTGGCTGCTGCGGCGGCAAACAAGATTGGAGGTAAAAGCCAGCTGGTGCGTACGGGAGCATTATATCATGACATCGGTAAAATGGTGAATCCGGCTTTTTTCACAGAAAACCAGTCGGGAGTCAACCCGCACAAGAGTTTAAGTTATGAACAAAGCGCCCAGGTTATCATCAGTCATATCACCGACGGGCTGAAACTGGCGGAAAAGCATAATCTGCCCAAAGTGATCAAAGACTTTATCAGTACCCATCATGGACGGGGACTGACGAAGTATTTCTACATTTCATATAAAAACGAACATCCTGACGAAGAAGTGGATCAGGAAAAGTTCCGCTACCCCGGTCCGAACCCGTTCACCAAGGAACAGGCCGTCCTGATGATGGCCGACTCTGTAGAAGCGGCTTCACGCAGCCTGCCGGAGTACACGGAAGAAAGCATCAGCACACTGGTAGATAAGATTATTGACACACAGGTATCTGAGGGGTATTTCAAAGAATGCCCTATTACGTTCAAGGATATAGCAACAGTCAAAGCACTGTTTAAAGAAAAGCTGAAAACGATGTATCACACCCGAATCAGTTACCCGGAACTAAGGAAGTAAGCAATCCTGCACAAGCATCTTCCAGTATATCAAGCACGTTCTCGAACCCTTGCGCACCGCCATAGTAAGGGTCGGGAACATAGTCTGCCACTTTGGTGCGGCAATAATCCGTCATGCGATGGATTTTCTTTTCCGTTTCCAGATCGGGAGCACGCTCCATCAGGTCCTCTATATTACGGTCGTCCATGCCGATGATCATATCAAAATGATAGAAATCCTCCGTACAGACAGGACGGGAACGATGGGTCAGATTGTAACCGCGGCGGGAAGCATGCATCCGCATACGGCTGTCGGGCAATTCCCCTCTATGATAACTCAGGATTCCGGCAGAATCCACCTCTATCTCGTGTTCCAGTCCTTTTTTCTTTATGAGAGTACGCATCACTTCTTCTGCCGAAGAAGACCTGCAAATGTTACCGAGGCAGACAAAAAGTATTCTTTTCATATATAATCTACAAATGAAGGTATTCTTTAAATGATTTCACATCACGGTTCATGATCAGCTCTTCAGGAAACCCGGTAAGCTGCAACAATTCATACAAATTATCGTAACGGGCTATATCAAACGAAATATGCGCGTCACTTCCCAAAATGACCGGAACTTCATATTTCTTGCATAAACGGAGAATGGTGAGGTTGTTCTCACGGGCATTGGGTTTGTTACGGGTGGGTTTTAAAGAACTGTTATTTATTTCCAATAAAGTATGGTGTTCTTTGGCTGCCAATACCATCGGTTCAAAATGTAACGCCGCCGTACCGTCTCCGGGGTGACTGATAATATGAATAAAAGGATTGCTGATAACCTGTACCATTCCATGGGTGTTTTCTTCTATCGTTCCATATTCATAACATAAAGAGTGGATACCCGCAATACGGATATCAAGCATCTTCATATAATCCTCGTCCAAATCGAGGTTTCCTTTACCATCCAGAATATTAATCTCAGCCCCCAACAACAGCTCCACCCCATACATCCGGCGGGGAACCACATGCAAGTTTCTAAAATAAATAGGATGGCAAGTACCGGGAACACCGGGCGAATGTTCCGTTATCCCTAAAACCTTCAATCCCTTATCGGCGGCAGCTTGCGCCATTTCTTGTAAAGTACTGAATGCATGCCCGCTGGCAATGGTATGGGTATGTACGTCTAATTCTATCTTCATCTTTATTTTCGTTTATCTTTTCTATTATCGTCCAGTGCATGGACCGGTTACTGTGGATCTACATCATAATAAACTAACAACGAACGGAAACGTTCATCTTCCAATATGGCACGTTGTACGGCAAGCAGATAATCACGCACTTTCTTTATAGAAGCATTCTGCTCCACTTTCACAATCATTTTTTTTATAAATAAGGTCTGGATACGGGCCACCGGCGGTTTGTCCGGGCCCAATACCCTGTCGCCCAATCCGGAACGGAGCTGTGCCGCCATGGTATCCGCCGCCAAATCCAGAATATCCTCTTTGCGGTGTTTCAGATATACATAAATCAAACGATAATAAGGAGGATATTTGAACATCTGCCGTTCTGCCAATTGGTCATAATATAACTGCTCATAGTCATTATGCATCACTTGATGAATAACGGGTAAATCGGGCGATTTGGTCTGAAGGATAACCAGTCCTTGCTTATTTTTACGCCCGGCACGTCCTGCTACTTGGGCCATCAGTTGGAAAGCACGCTCATAGCTCCGAAAATCCGGGAAGTTCAACATCGTATCCGCATTCAGAATCCCCACCACACTGACATGATCAAAGTCCAATCCTTTGGACACCATCTGCGTACCAATCAGGATATCGGTCTTGCCCTGTTCAAAATCCGCGATAATTTTCTCGTATGCGGTACGGGTACGGGTGGTATCCAAATCCATCCGGGCGACTTTCGCCTCGGGAAATATCAGTTTTATATCATCTTCTATACGCTCTGTACCGAAACCGCGATGCATCAATTCCACTCCGCCGCACGCCGGGCAGGAACGGGGAACTTGATAGGTATATCCACAGTAATGGCAAGTCAGCTGGTTCAGCCCCTTATGATACGTCAGACTCACATCACAGTTCTTGCATTTAGGAACCCAGCCGCAGGTATGACATTCTATCATCGGAGCGAAACCGCGACGGTTCTGAAACAGGATAACCTGCTCCTTACACTCCAATGCCTCTTTTATCTGCTTGACCAGCGCCGGTGAGAAAGGGCCCTGCATCCGCTTCTGATGCGCCAGTTCCTTGATGTCAACCAGTTCTATATGAGGAAGCCGGATATCTTTATATCTTTCTTTCAATTCTACCAAGCCATACTTTCCCGAGGTAGCATTAAAGTAAGTTTCCACACCAGGAGTAGCCGTCCCCAGCAGCACTTTCGCCTTGAACATAGAGGCCAGCATGATGGCTGAGCTACGGGCATGGTAACGTGGGGCAGGGTCTTGCTGTTTATACGTATTCTCGTGTTCCTCATCTATGATGACCAGCCCCAAGTTACGAAAAGGCAGAAAAATAGAGGAACGAACTCCGAGAATCACATCATAGCTCTTCTCTCCCAACTGTTTCTGCCATATCTCCACCCGCTCAGCGTCCGGAAACTTGGAATGATAAATACCCAGCCGATGTCCGAACACTCTTTTCAAACGCTCAGTTATCTGAGTGGTCAGTGCAATTTCCGGAAGCAAATATAAGACCTGCTTTCCTGTTTTCAGCACCTCCTGAATGAGGTGGATATAAATTTCCGTCTTGCCACTGGATGTAACGCCATGCAGAAGACACACATTTTTCTCTCTGAAGCATTGAAGAATGTTGCCATAAGCCTGTTGCTGCGCAATATTCAGCGGATTAATATCACCGGTATCCGAAATTCCTTTATCCAAACGTCCTATCTCCTGATGATAGACCTCAAAGACTTTCTTTTCGACCAATCCGTTAAAAACGGCCGCAGACCCTCCAGACTTTTCAAGCAGCTCTTTCTTTGTTACTTCCTTTAAAGCATACCCTCTGGCTACCCAACCGGACAATTCCACATACTTCATTAATATCATCAATTGTTTAGGAGCACGTGACAATTCATTGAACAGCCGTTGTAAGTAAGCCTCATCCGCTTCTCCGTTCACCAACCTCACCCTTGCCTCTGTACGCGGTTTGTAATTACGTTTCAGTTCCTCCTTGACAAAGATGGCCTCTTTGTCCAACAAAGACTTGATGACAGTCAACACATTTTTCAGTCCGCTGTTTTTTTCCAACTGGGTTACACACTGTTCTGTATCCCGGCTCAACAAATCCAGAATTTTCTGCTCTTTCTCCGGTAAGGGTGCAGTGGCTTCAAAATCGGGATTATATTCCACCAACGTTTCGCTTTCCAGTTTCATACCCGAAGGGATAGCCGCCTTGTACACATCTCCTAATGTACAAAGATAATATTCCGCCAGCCATTGCCAGAACTCATATTGTTTCGGTAACAGTACCGGAGATGAATCCAGCACTTCAGCTATATCCTTCGTTTCATACCCCTCCGGGGCCGCATAATGTACATTTGTCACTATTGCCGTATAGAACTTTTTCTTTCCAAACGGAACAACCACCCGACAACCAATCTGTACCATCTCTTCCATCTCCTGAGGAAGGGAATAAGTGTATTGGTTGGCAATAGGTAATGGAACTATGACATCTACGAATTTTTTCATGGTGCAAAATTACAAAAAAGGAGGCATTCAGTGAAGAATGCCTCCTTTTTATCTTTTATTAAATAAGGTTGTCTAGAACAAGTATGCCAAAGAAACTTGCCAAGTGTTGTTCTTTATATTAACAGAATGGTGTCCATCACCCGATCCACCCTCTGTATAATATTCATAAGTACCAGTCTTGCTCAGAGCAAAATTATAATTAACCCCTAACTGTAAATGACGTATCAATTTAAGACCTGCTCCTACATTGAAACTGGTTGTAGATTTTTTCAATGACAATTCACGCGTCCATGTTTTATTGCCAATATTAAAATCAAACTGGGGACCTGCAGCAATATAAGCACCCAACATGCTACCAAGGCCAAAGGACCATTTCAAATTCACAGGAACTGCAAATGTCTTTAACTTCATTGTTTTCTCTCCATCGACCCCTAAGTCTGTCTGAGAATATAAAGCGGCAACATCTGCCCCTATCCCGATAATAGGCAGGGTGAATTCAGCCATCGGACCCACAAAAAAACCAGTCTTATTATCCCCTTTAAAAGCATCCTTTGAAAAACTCAATTTTGAAATATTCAAACCACCTTTTACTCCAAAGTGCAACTGAGCCTGAGCAGGAGCAGCCATCATCAAACATACAGCTACCATTAATACACTAATAATCTTTTTCATGTTTGTCTATTTTTAGTTTACGCCACAAAGATAAACACTTTTTCCATGTATAATGTTCAATCTCCCAGGAAAGTTACATTACGCTTTCCAATCCCCCCCCTTCCAAGAAGAAATATCAAACAAAAAACGGACAGAATTTTTTATTCTGTCCGCCATGTTCTCTTTCTAATATTCTTCCTCATTAAAAAAGAAATCCTCTTTGCTCGGATAATCCGGCCAAATATCTTCTATACTTTCATAGATTTCGCCTTCATCTTCCATCTCTTGCAAGTTTTCGATTACTTCCAACGGAGCGCCCGAACGCATTGCATAGTCAATCAACTCATCCTTTGTAGCAGGCCAGGGAGCATCCTCTAACTTCGAGGCCAATTCTAATGTCCAGTACATAGTTTTCTTATTTTTTAAGTAAATACTTTTCTTTCGTTCTCTAATTAGCCGCAAAAGTATAATAAATTATTTCATTTGCAACTTTTATCCCAAAAAATTTCATCCGTTTTAGTTAAATGATTTAACTTTCGGGTCAAAATGAATAAATAATCAGATAAACGGTTGACAAATGCTGTTACACGGGCATCTATGTCACATTCTTCAGCCAATGCAAGAATGCGTCGCTCGGCACGGCGACACACCGTCCGGCAAATGTGTCCAACGGCTGCTCCACGGTCACCCCCCGGCAGAATAAAAGCATTCAAAGGAGGAAGTTCATTGTCAATTACGTCAATTGCCTGCTCCAACATCCGGATGTCTTCATCCTCTATACGACTTTCCATACGCAACTTGGTCTGTGTCTGATCCGTTGCCAGATACGAACCGACAGAGAATAATTTATTTTGTATACGAAAAATGATTTGTTTATCCTCCTCATCCGTCAAATACGTTTGCAACAATCCCAAATAGGAGTTCAATTCATCCACTGTGCCATAGGCTTCAAGCCGTATATGCGTTTTCGGCACCCGGGTACCACCTACCAATGATGTGGTTCCCTTATCACCTGTTTTGGTGTATATCATGCTTTTCTTCATGGTTCCGGTTATAAAAAATTTACAATATAATGCTGTTTATATCTCGCTTTATCAAAAAAGACCAACCCTATGTCATACAAATCAAAAGTGATACCCGTCGACTCACTGGCTACAATTTGCTCCCACCATTTCCGTTTTTCCTTCGATTCATGAATTCCTCCGACAATAAAGCAACTACGAGGTCCGGCATAAGGAAGTACCAGTTCAAAAACTTCTTTATAAAAAGGAGTATGCCCTATATGCAGACAATCTAATGTATGCACCTCCGCCAGTTTCTCCTCCAGTTGCCGGGAAGTCTTTGCCCAATCCCTGCCTTTCAAGGTGACGGAGTCCATAGTATGACACGCAGCCCGCATATATCCTATGGATGCCCCATTACCAATCCCCACTTCAATCAACGACTTTGGTCTGAAATAATTAACCAACCGGAATAGCAAACGGTTCACTTTCCTTCGATAATGTGGCAAATAAGCAGGAAATCCCCTTTCCTTCAATACCCGATAAGCATAGTAGTGATATTTTTCATAAACAACAGAAGTAATCAGAAAAAAATCAGACGGAGAGTGTACTCCGTAACCACAACGGTGACGGAAGCGACTGCACCAATTCCATATACGATGAAGAAAAAACATATTTCTCAGCTTTATTAAGTAACACAAAGATAAAAGATTACCCGACAATATCGAAATAAAATACTATTTTTGTTGCCCATTAGTTATTAAACCATTTATAAACGATGAAACACACACTCTCTTTTATGGTATGGGCAATACTGGCTGTCTTATTGCCTTTACAAATGGCCCAGGCCGCAGCTCCTCCCACTGAATTACAGAAAAGACTTCAAAATCTTCCGGACATCAGTGACATTAAACCAATGCAAAGTGATGCCTATCCGGAGAAATATGTATTCTTCATTAATCAACTATTGGATCCGCATCACCCCGAAGCAGGGAATTTCAAGCAAAGGGTTATTCTCTCGCATGTAGGTTTTGACCGCCCTACCGTACTGGTTACCGAAGGCTATGCCGCCCATTATGCCACCCATCCGCGTTATCAAGAAGAGTTATCCAAATTATTCAACGCCAATCTGGTATTCGTGGAATACCGTTATTTTGGTGAGTCCATGCCGAAGCCCTGCAACTGGGATTATCTCACGGTTGAAAATTCACTGTATGATTTGCATCATGTAACCACGACCTTGAAACAACTATACGATGAGAAATGGATAGCTACCGGAATCAGCAAAGGCGGACAGACTACGATGTTCTACCGCACTTACTTTCCCGATGATGTGGATATCTCCGTACCTTACGTAGCCCCCCTCAACCAATCATTGGAGGACGGTCGTCACGAACCGTTCATTGCCAATAAAGTTTCGACTCCCGAAAACCGTAAACGAGTTGAAAACTTTCAACTGGAAGTACTTAAACGCAAGAGCCGGCTGCTACCGATGTTCGAAAAATATTGCTCGGATAAAGGATATACCTTCCGCATTCCTATAGCCGAAGTATACGACTTCAATGTATTGGAATACTCATTTGCCCTATGGCAATGGGGAACTCCTGTAAATAAGATTCCGGAAACAAATGCCGATGACCACACGCTATTCAAGCATTTCATAGCTATTTGTGAACCGGATTATTTCTCCGAACAATCTCCCTACCCTTCCTTTAATGTGCAAGCGGCCAAAGAACTGGGGTATTACGGATATGACATCAAACCTTTCAAAAAGTATCTGACGATAAAGAGCAGCCGTGACTATCTTCATAAGGTAATGTTACCGCCCGAACTGTCAAATCTCAAATTTGACAAGACACTATATAATAAGGTGGTAAAATTCCTGAAAGAGAATGATCCCGAAATGATCTATATTTATGGCGGCGATGATCCTTGGACAGCTTCGGGTGTCACTTGGCTGAAGAACAAGAAAAACATAAAAGTTTATGTATTACCCGGCGGCAGCCATACCACCCGTATCGGCAGCTTTGACACCGACACACAAGAAGAAATCAAGACACAAATCAATGCATGGCTGAATAAAGAATAGCAAAGAGACGAGATAAAAAGCTTTTCCGCCACAGGTTACGCAGATTGTCACCGGTTATTTCCATTGAGGACCCACTGTTTAAATTGGACCGATGTCAATCTGAGCAATCTGTGACGGAATCTTGATTTTATCATAAAGGCATATTGCCATGTTTCTTAGGCGGATTGCTTTGGTTTTTATTGTGACACATTTCCAAAGCTTGAATAAGTTTGTAACGAGTGTCACGGGGCATAATCACCTCATCAATCAGACCACGTTCTGCCGCACGATAAGGATTGGAGAATTTATCTTCGTATTCCTTGATGATCTCAGCTTTCTCTTCCGGAGCAGACTTGCGGTAAAGGATATTCACTGCCCCTTCTGCACCCATGACGGCTATTTCCGCCTGTGGGTAAGCCAGGTTCACATCGGCTCCCGTCGGCTTGC